>ERZ1740062.715-NODE-715-length-15711-cov-15.430953_pt1 | contig 15711 bp, 15 predicted proteins | sample MGYA00581741_ERZ1740062 | MGnify/ENA primary metagenome ERZ1740062 (study PRJEB43018, sample SAMN04849747) | marine metagenome | isolation source: floating plastic debris | place: Pacific Ocean | collected 2008-09-01 | study: EMG produced TPA metagenomics...
TATATATCACTCTATTTTTTTCATTAACAACAAATACACATCCTTATTTAAACAACTTTTCTCCTCTTTTTTTTTTCCCCCCGGTCCTCCCCCCCCCCCCCCCCCCAATTCTTGATTTTCATGTATGTCTAACCGCTTAACCCAACGGAAATTAATTTGAATAGCTATACTCAACAGTTACAAACCCCAATCGATTCCCCATCCTCAAAAATATGAATATTTCTGAAGAATTATGGTTAGCAAATCAAGATTTAATCCAAGCTTGTTTGAAACATCCTTTTGTACAAGGTATCGCTGAGGGTAATCTTAACCCCCATAAGTTCATGTATTATGTCGGACAAGATGCTTTTTTCTTGAAAGCTTTTGCTCGTGCTTATAGTATTGCAGCTGCAAAAGCACCAGATTGGGAAGGATTTGTAACTTTTCACGCTCTAGCTGATGGGGTTTTGGAAGAATTAAGATTGCATCAAAGTTATGCTACACAATGGAAAGTCGATTTACAGTCGGTTGAAGCGGGTACAGCAACTCGTCACTATACAGATTTTTTACTTGCTACTGCTTGGAGTGGAGATATTAGCTTGATAGCAGCTGCGATGTCTCCTTGTATGAGTTTATATGGTTTTTTAGGTAAAGAATTAGCTAAGAAGGGAATTCCTGACCATCAATATGCAGAATGGATTCGGACTTACAGTAGCGATGATTTTCAACCCTTAATAGAGCAATTAGCAAGCTTGTTAGAGACTTATACTAGCGATCGCTTCGCGGAACCCCCTTGGGGTTATCGCAGTTTATTACATTCTACTTATCATTACGCTATGGTGTGCGAAAGAGACTTTTTTCAAGCAGCTTGGGAAGTTGATGGTTGAGGGGTAGAAGATGAATGATAAATGGGTAATCGGAGCAAAGTAGTACTAAATCACTTCATAATAAGTAAAGAAAGATTTTTATGAAGATTTATGTACTTAACTTATTTAGATAGTAACAGTTGGTTAATTGAAATCGGTGAGAAAACAATATTACTTGACCCGTGGTTATTTGATAATCTGACCTTTGGTAATGCGGATTGGTTTTTTAAAGGTACGAAACTCAAACAGCGAGAAATACCCGAACACATAGATTTAATCTTATTGTCCCAGGGTTTAGAAGACCATGCTCATATCCCAACATTAAAAAAACTGGATCGGAATATTCCTGTTTTAGCTTCTGTAAATGCAGCAAAAGTTGTAAAAGATTTGAATTACACTAATGTAACTGCTGTTGACCACGGTGAAGAGTTTACCTTGGATGACAAAGTAAACATTAAAGCATTTCCTGGTTCCTTAGTTGGTTTCAACTTGATTGAAAATGGCTATGTACTCACAGAACTAGAAACTGGTTTTAGCCTATATTATGAACCCCATGGTAATCACCCTGATTCACTCAAAGAAATTGCACCCGTAGATGTTGCGATCGCACCTCTGATAAATTTGGGTTTACCCTTGGTTGGTGCGTTTATCAAAGGTGGAGATAGTGCTTTAGAATTAGCGAAAATGCTACAACCACAAGTTATGCTGTCTACAGCTGCTGGTGGTGATGTAGAGTTTGAAGGTCTTTTGACTAAGCTTTTAACAGCAGAGGGAACAATAGAAGACTTTCAAGAGCTACTGAAAAAGCATAACTTAGATACCCAAGTAATAGATCCAAAAGCAGGCGATCGCTTGGAAGTAAAATTGCAAAAAAGAGAGTTGGTGGCGTAAATATTAGATAATTTCGTCTGTCAATAAAGGTTTTGTAAATACACACTAAATAAACAAAAAAGCCAGGTTGTGATTTTCAACCTGGCTGATTACCAATTACATGATTAAACTACTACATTTAAACTACAAAGACGCTGATTCAGGAAATATTATCTACCATTTACTGCCATTTACTATTGAGTATCAGAAGCTAAACTAACTTTAACAACCTTGTTTTTTTCCGCTTGAGCTAATGGTAAATTTAAGTGCAAAATACCATTCTTATATTCAGCAGAAACTTCGGTATTATTAACCCTTACTGGTAAATGAATTATTCGCTCAAATTTACCATAATGAAATTCGCTAATAATGCCATTCTCTTGAGATTTACTCGTATTGTCACGTTCTCCGCTAATAGAAACAGACTTTTCTGTGACCTGAATATCTAAGTCTTTGGCGTTTATTCCAGGAAGTTCTATTCTCAAACTTACTGCATCTTTTGTTCGCGACATCTCTGCTGCTGGAACTCTGCTTATAACAGAGTCATCTTGTACTTTCTCAGGAGTTAAATCATCAAATATTTTATTGAGTTGATGCTCTAATGTACTAATTTCTCCCCAGGGGTTATAGCGAACTAATACCATATTTAATCTCCGTTGTTTAGTTGATTTTCTAATTGATTTTTTAGTTGATTTGAGAATTCAATCTTTATCGTTATTCCTATATTATTAAAAACAAATTGAACCGTAAATTCGGTTTACATCACTTCTACTTTGATGAATACCGCACATATCAAAGGATGCATTTTTAAAAACTTTTTATGTAGTAAAAACTAGAATTGATTTTGTTCGGTTTACCAGAAATCTTTTTTTCGCTTATCTATTTTTCTTAACGGCAACCGTATTGACTTATAGTTAAGACATATTTAAAAAGCAAAAACCCGATTTTAATAATCAGGTTTTTGCTTTGTTCGGGATAAGCCCCGTTGTTAGATATAGAACTTAAATATAAAGGATTAGAAATAATCTTGACAATATATACTACTAACTTGATATGTTCGATTCCGGATAATTTAGATTTTATTTTATGGATTCATTTTTATCATATCAATTCAGTACAAATACTAATATATATAATCAAAAGAGATTCTATTAAAAACTTAAACTGGACTTAACTTTCCATAAATTACTTAACCTAACAATCTAGTACAAAACGGAGTAAATAAAGCAATCATTATAAATCTATAAAATCTTATTTTTCCAGCTTTTGAGCCTAGTCCTCGACAACGCTTTCAGCGAACTGCCTAGTCTGCGACAACGCCCTTTGCGCGTTTACGAAGTATAGCAAAGCTAAACTACCCTCTCACTTCTACCTTCATGTACTAGTTTAATCTAATCAATCTATGTTTCATTTGATAATTAAGCAAGTTGGGGATAAGTGTGAGCCTTTCATCTCCCCATCTTGCGAGAAGCGAGCATTATTGAAACAAATAAAAAATTGAACCCAAAAGAGTGATATTTAGAACTACAGATAAAACCTGTATTTGGATCGAAAATACTACAAAAATAGTTTTTACTAAACTACATATAGTCAAGTGTAGAAAGATTTTGTAGTAATTATGAAGAGTATTTATACATAGAAACTTACCTAGTAAATTAATTCTCTATGTACCTAAATTACGTAGCAATGCATCAACTCTTCTGACACCTTCCCACTTCTTCTGACTCTCATAAAGGGAAAGAGATTTTCTTAAGGAAGCGATCGCTTCTCGGGAACGACCTTGTTTAATGAACATAGTTCCTCTAAGTTCATGAGCTTGTGCATTTCTGGGGTCGAGTTGCATCGCTTTCTCAAAAGCCCATTTTGCATTGTTATACTCTCTAAGGTTAAGCAAAATAGCAGCTAGACCTAAATGAGCATTAACGCTATTTCTATCAAGCTGAATTGCCTTACGATAAGCATTCTTGGCGGAATTATTATCACCTATGTTTCCACTGATATAGCCTAGGGCATAATGATAGTCAGCATTATTAGGACTCAAAGCAACTGCACGTTGATAAGCAATTTTTGCAGCAGAGAAATTTCCTTGCTGTGCATATATATAACCAATACCGGAATATATACTTCCGTTCTTTGGTTCTAAAGTTGCTGCTTGCTGATAAATAGCGATCGCTCCATTATAGTCACGGGAACGAACTCTACGGTTACCCTCATCTAACAGTCTTTTTACCTGAGCAGTGCTTGCACGTTGACTTACTATAACTTCTGCTTGAGCCATTGAGGGTACTGCAACAAACGCAATACTTCCTGCGATAAGAATACTAGACCAAAATGATATCCGATTGTACACAGTAAATTACCTGAAATTGGTTGCTATTTTTTTCATGATTTTCGTAATGGCATACACATTAAAACAAAAATATTTCGTTTTGAAAACTCTGTTTGATTACTTTTCTAAAAAATTAGAAATCATTCATATAATTACCATTACGAGTGGATGTACATTAAAAGTACTATTGTTGTAGATATAGAGTTTTATAGATCCATACTTACTCAAATTAAGAAAAATGCTCCTCAGAACAATCTATTCCATTTTCTATCAGATAGAAGTCAGGCAAAATAAAAATAGTCTGGTATGAACATTTATAATCAAGACACTGTTCAATATCATTCAATCAAATTCGTAAACATCATGCTAGTGAGGTAAATATATGATTTTGAGTACAACTGACGTAATTCAAGGTAGAATTGTTCAATCATATTTAGGAATTGTGACGGCAGAAGTTGTCTATGGTAGTAACTTTATTCGCGATTTTTTTGCTGGTATACGCGATATAATCGGCGGACGCACGGGTAGTTACGAAAGATTATTCTCTGAGGGACATCAGAAGGCTCTAGCTGAGTTGGAACAAAGAGCTAGACGATTAGGTGCTGATGCAGTAGTGGGTATAGAAATTGATACAGGTACTATCAATGTCGATAAATCTGGAGTTTTGATACTAATTACTGCGAGCGGTACTGCTGTAAATTTATAGTAATCAAAATTGATGGATTCGCTGTTATAAATAAACAACTACTAACTCAATTTTAAAAAGCAATTATTAACTATCCTAAGTGAGAAATCACAATACTAATAATTGCGGATGTTACACAGTAATATTCGCAGTTCATTTTATAGTAAAAAAATACATTTTTTACTATCGTATTTTTTACTATACCGTAAATATAAATAATATATGCATAAAAATTATTTTTATAAATTAAAATAGATTTAATATTTTTGTTTTCTCAATTTTGTAAAAAAAATAACCCGATATCTTTACATATTTTGTTATTATTTCTATAGTAATAGAGGAATTTTCAGGTAATTGAGGTCAACTTAGAGATGGAATAAAAGTTTTATTTTTATACTTGTTACTAAATATTTTTTACTGCATAAACCTGCAATACACTATATGTAAATATGATTGACGTAATTAGTAATTCAACTATTCGTTGATTCGTCAGCAATATTGATATTTGATTTTATATTCTTTTATATGACGTTGCAGGATTTTTTATTTAATTAATTTTCAAAAACTATAGAAGTCTATTGTTCTAAAAGAATCATGCTATAAAATGTCAATTTAGTAAATATATAAAATATAAAATTATTCAGATACTTTTTAAGGTATACTTTTTTACATAATTTGTGTTGCTTTTTGATTAATCAAGCTTAGCACCGGTAACACCATGTATAATTCCTTTATGTCCTACAGTGACTGCTGTATTCAGGATAAAATTTAAAATGCTTATGTAATAAGGAATCTATATAATAAGGGTTTTGTCGATGTTAAATGGGTAACCTATAGCAGTTTTTATGCACTACTAAAGTAAAGCATTTCCAAGAAAGCAAAATAGTCTTACAGTAAGTTTTTATCTGACAAAGAACATTGAAAATAAGTATAGAAGACAATTTTTTTTTTACATCACAAGCTAATGGGTAGATACTTTAGCAGATATATGTATAACAACTATTCTGATGACTATCAAGATGGCTTAAAATTATCTCTTAAAATTGCAGGACGTTAGTTGATTAATTAATGTTCCAAAAATAATTTTAGTTAAGCCATTTAGTTAAGCCATTTACTTAAACAATTCACTCATATACAAACAGTTAGAGTTAGTGAACGAATATACTACGAACTGCTCATATCTAGAAATCATTAGTAATATCAGGTAGTAAATTTTTACTTCATCGGAAAATAGGAAGTTGTATCTTTCAATAAATCATTCCCCTATATTAAAAAATGTAATGGTCTACATCTGATTTTTCAATCTAAAAGCCAAAATAAATAACTACGTTCGTAGAAAAATTAATTACACACTATACCAAGTTGCTAACACTCTGAGACACAAAAAAGTATTGTAGGTATTCTGTGATTAGTTCTCAATAAGTCAGGACTTACGTAACGAAGATTTGTCATTGCGACCGGAACGTAGTGTAGGGAAGCAATCTCAAGAACTATGCGATTACGTCGCTATCGCTCGTAATGAGGGAATTACGTTGCTTTTGCGTAAGTCCTGTAAGTGAGTGGACAAAATAGTTTGTGTCATTGCGTTTGCATAGCGCTTAAGGTAGTGTTAGCTAGCGCTATACCGTCGTTAAGCTACGCTCCACACTATTCGGGAACCCTTTCTCAGCGCTAAAGTTATCTATGCCGTTAGGCTTTACGCTTCGGAGAAATATACAGTTAATTTTGTCTGAGTACTTAAAAATTCTAAATAACAATCCTAAGTAGAAACTCTAAATAAAACTAGTTAATCAAAATCGATTTCATATTACCACTTTAAATAAGCTGCTTCTATTCCTTGTTCTCTACGAATTTTGCTATCTTTCTCAAACCAGCTAATAATTTGCTGGTTGGTCAAATCTTCTATCGTTACCCCATACTCGGTAGCAATTTGCTTGAGTAGCTTTTGGGAGGATATGGTCAATCTTGTCAAAAATTTTTCTGGAGAGGAAAGCAAAGCAGCATCAACTTTATTGGATTCCTCAACCGTTAAAAATTGTTCGGAAGGAGAATTAATCATTATTAAACATCAATATACTAATCAATTACCAATTTATTTATTCTATATGTATATTTTCTGGCGATGATATTTCAGTACTCACATTCTACTCAACACCCTATATACAATCACCCTATTTACAAGCAGGATAGAACTATCATCTGGTAATACCAACCTTTGGTTTGACTAAATAGCCACAACGGTGTTCGCCATTAATTATCCAGTGAGTTCTTTCCACTGTACAATCTGGTAGTACGGCAGAAAACATTTCCAACTCATGTCCGCAAACGCTGGGGAAAGATTCGGCAACATTAGAAATAGCACAATTATGCTCGGTGATAATAAAGCTATTTTCATTGTTTTCCGACTTCTTTGATTCTACAGCATGACATTCAGCCATAAAACCCTCGGCTTTTCTCAATTCAACTAGCTTTTCTAACCTAGATTCTAAGGAAACATTTCCCAAATACTCTCGATAATTTTGGGATTTACGCTCCCACTGTTTCCTTAATATAGTTCCGACTTGGTCTTTACCTACAGTTTCAGCGAGGGTATCTAACAAAGAAACAGCAAACTCTCCATAATTTTCACTGTTTATACTTTTGTCAGCCCAATTTAGGTATTTTTTCCCATCTATACTCAGTTTGTACCGATGTTGAGGACGACCCATCCCCTCTTGTACAGAGGAAGAATAAATAATTAAATTTTCTGCCTCTAAATCTTTTATGTGACGACGCACCGCTTGAGGACTAATATCCAAAGCCTCTGCAAGCTCCAAAGCCGTTGCCTGGACTTGCTTAAGGAGGTATTCTAAAATCTCTTTTTTAGTAGTGGACTGCTGGGTACTCACCATCTTCGTCCCAAAATTCTCTTAAAAATTTGTACTTTAACAACATTAATGTTGTTAATCTATCGTAGAATGGAATTGAGATTAAAACAACAAGATTGTTGCCTTAGTCTTAATGACTATTGTAACAGCAGCGTTACATAATGATAACGCTTGATGGGAATCTATAACTGCCAGCCCGTCCTAAATCCTTAAAGAGAACCTTTTGAGAACACGAGAGTAATTATTACCCATGAGTGCCACTGTCAACACCTTAGTCAATCAGCCTTACAAATATGGCTTCGTCACTGACATCGAGACAGATACAATTCCCAAAGGATTAAATGAAGACGTTATTCGGTTGATTTCGGCTAAGAAGAATGAGCCGGAATTTATGCTGAATTTCCGTCTCAAAGCTTATCGTCAGTGGCAAAAAATGGTGGAGCCAAATTGGGCTGATGTGGACTATCCAAAAATTGATTATCAGGATATTATCTATTATTCAGCGCCGAAAAAAAGCGAGAAGAAGCAGAGTTTAGATGAGGTAGATCCTACTCTTCTAGAGACGTTTGAGAAATTAGGAATTCCTTTATCTGAACAGAAGAGACTAGCGAATGTTGCTGTGGATGCAATTTTCGATAGTGTTTCTGTAGCTACGACATTTAAAGATAAATTGGCAGAAGATGGGGTTATTTTCTGCTCAATTTCTGAAGCATTACAAGAATATCCAGAATTAATAGAAAAATATTTAGGTAGCGTTGTTCCAGTTGCAGACAACTATTTTGCAGCTTTAAATGCTGCTGTATTTAGTGATGGTTCTTTTGTCTATATTCCCAAGGGCGTAAAATGTCCAATGGAATTGTCTACATATTTCCGGATTAATAATGGGGATACAGGACAGTTCGAGCGTACCTTGATTGTGGCAGAAGAAGGTAGCTACGTTTCCTACTTGGAAGGTTGTACTGCACCGATGTATGACAGCAATCAGCTACATGCTGCGGTAGTGGAATTGGTGGCTTTAGATAATGCCGAAATTAAGTATTCTACCGTACAGAACTGGTATGCAGGAAATGAAGAAGGTAAAGGTGGAATTTATAACTTTGTTACCAAACGTGGTTTGTGTAAAGGGGTAAATTCTAAGATTTCCTGGACCCAGGTAGAAACTGGTTCTGCTATTACTTGGAAGTATCCTAGTTGTGTGTTGGTTGGGGATAACTCTGTGGGTGAGTTTTACTCTGTTGCGTTAACTAATAATATGCAGCAAGCTGACACGGGAACAAAGATGATTCATGTGGGTAAGAATACCCGCAGCACAATTATTTCTAAGGGGATTTCAGCAGGTAAATCTAGTAATAGTTACCGGGGTTTGGTGAAGGTGAATCCGACTGCTGAGGGTGCAAGAAATTATTCTCAGTGTGATTCGATGTTAATTGGGGATAATGCTCATGCGAATACTTTCCCTTATATTCAGGTACAGAATAATTCTGGAAAGATAGAGCATGAAGCTTCTACTTCTAAGATTGGTGAAGACCAGCTATTTTATTTTACACAGCGCGGTATTTCCTTAGAAGATGCTGTAAGTATGATGATTAGCGGTTTTTGTAAAGATGTTTTTAATCAGTTACCGATGGAATTTGCAGTGGAAGCGGATAAGTTATTGAGTCTGAAGTTGGAAGGTAGTGTGGGGTAATTGGGAAAGCTGGTAGTGCAGTATTCTCAATCTATGAAAAATGGCAGAAGTAAAAAAATAATGGGGGATTTTCCCCCACCCAAATTCTGTGCAAAATGTTTTGCTTAGTCTGCTGGGAAAGTGTCTGATATTATCTGTTTTTTGTAGAGATTGTAGGGTGTTGTTAGCTGAAGCGGGTAATGCACTGTTATCTAATCACTGTTATTTAATCATTTATCTATAACGACAAGATTAATTTATGGTTATTTCAATAATTAATCAATGTCGGAAATATATCGGAAATATGGAGCGATCGCGGTCGTCGCATACCGTAAAATACTTTGTGGTGATTTACTGTGGTGATTTACACAGAGACGTTTTTAGATAACTTCAGATAAAGACGAAAGAGAGAAGAAGAATTAAACAGAGGAAATATGATTCAGGAAAATAGTCAGATTGTGCTGTCGGTGAAGGATTTGACAGCAAATGTCGATGGAACGGAGATTCTCAAGGGTGTGAATCTGGAAATTCGTGCTGGTGAGATTCATGCGATTATGGGACCTAATGGTTCTGGTAAGAGTACTTTTTCTAAGATTTTAGCGGGACACCCTGCTTATGAGGTGACTGGTGGAGAGGTAATATTTGAGGGTGAAAATCTTTTGGAATTGGAACCGGAAGATAGAGCAAGAAGTGGTGTATTTTTGGCTTTCCAGTATCCTTTAGAAATCCCTGGGGTAAGTAATTTAGATTTTTTGCGGGTTGCTTATAATTCTAAGCGTAAAGCTCAGGGATTGGAAGAAATTGACACTTTTGATTTTGATGATTTGATAGAAGAAAAGTTAGAAGTGGTGAAGATGGATTCTGCGTTTTTGGAACGTAGTCTAAATGAAGGTTTTTCTGGTGGTGAAAAGAAGCGTAATGAAATTTTACAAATGGCGCTTTTGGAACCAAAATTAGGTATCTTAGATGAAACTGATTCTGGTTTAGATATTGATGCGCTGAAAATTGTCGCCAATGGCGTGAATCAGTTAACAACTCCAGAAAATGCGACTTTGATGATTACTCACTATCAGAGATTACTTGATTATATTATTCCCGATTACGTTCATGTGATGGCAAAGGGAAGAATTATTAAGTCTGGTGGTAAGGAGTTAGCACTGGAGTTAGAGTCTCGCGGTTATGATTGGATTTTGGAAGATTTAGTGGAGGTGGGAGTGTAATGACTATTCAAGTTTCTCCTAGTCCAGTTCCTAATTCTTCGACTGCTGATAAATTTGCATCTGCTGTGTTGGATAAGGATGTTGATTTAAGCAATTTATTGAAAACTGTTGAGAACTTAAGTTTAAGTGGCAGTGTAAAATCTAAGTTACCCTGGTTGCAGGAAGTTAGGGAAAATGCAGCCAAATGGGTACATTACTCCAGTATTCCTACTACACGTGAGGAAGAATGGCGTTTTACAAATTTATCTGAGTTAAGGAATATCGAATTTTCTGCTATTGGGGGTCAAATAAATTCTTTAGAAGAGATTGATACTTTACCAGAAACTGCTGAGAGTCGTTTGGTATTTGTAAACGGTGTTTACTCAGCAGATTTATCTCAAGTTAAGGGTTTACCTGATGGTTTAACACTCAGCAACTTGGCTAATTTACCAGATACTGGTCGTGAAAAGGTAAAACGCCATTTAGCTCAGTCTGAGGGTAGTTCGGAAGTTTTTACTGCTCTGAACACTGCTGGTATTCAAGATATTGCAGTAGTGTTAGTTTCTAAGAATGTGGTGGTAGATACACCAATAAGCTTAGTTTACTTGAGTGTTGGTAATGAGGAAAATAGTTTCATCACTCAACCTCGCTGTTTAGTAGTCGCAGAAAGTGGTTCTCAAGTAAGCTTTATTGAAGAATTTAGAAATTGCGATAACCCCCTTGGGGTTAAGCGAAGCGATCGCCAAAATACTGATCAACAATTAAAAAATAAAACACAAGAAGAGAAAACTTATTTTTGTAACGCTGTCACAGAAATTTGGGTAGGAGAAAACGCTGGTGTCAACCATACCCGGATTGTACTTGAAGGTAGTGCTGCTTTTCATATTGGTAAAACTGCTGTCACTCAAGAACGTTACAGTCGCTATACCACTCATGCTGTAACTATCGGTGGAAAGCTATCCCGTCATAACTTAGAAGTATTACAAAATGGCGAGCAAACCGAAACTACCTTGAATGGTTTATCAGTAATTTTTGATAAACAATTAGCAGATACCCATAGCGCGATCGCTTTAAATTATCCCCACGGTGTGACGAATCAGCTACATAAAACTATTGTGGGAGATAGAGCTGCTGGGGTGTTTAATGGTAAAGTATTTGTTCCTAAACCCGCACAGTTGACTAATGCAGCACAGTTAAATCGAAATCTTTTACTTTCTCCGAAAGCGAAGGTTGATACAAAACCCCAGTTAGAGATTACCGCAGATAATGTTAAATGCGCCCACGGTGCAACTGTGAGTCAGTTAGAAGATGATGAAATTTTCTACTTACAGAGTCGCGGTATTGATCAAGATGCAGCACGTCATTTGTTAATTAATGCTTTTGCTGGAGAAATTATTGACAAAATTCCAGTTGTTTCTCTCAAAGAAAAATTAATGGAAACTGTCAAAAGTATAAGTGGGTGATTGGTAATAGTTGTACTATTAATAATTTACGCCTAATCTGAATTAAAAACGTCCCTTGTTCTAGAAGGATTTTTGAAACTCGCTTAAATCTCTATTTTTAATTTATCAATGTAATGATAAGGGTTTGAGCGTTTAATTCACATAACACGTAATTTTGAATTTTGTTGGTTGAAAACGTTTTTGCAGGGTATTTTAACTTTCAACTTCGTACCTTTCCTATTTCCTTGAACTGGAAATTTAAGGGTTTAGCACCGCTAAACCCCTAAGAGCAAACCTCATCCTGATAAACGATAAACGACAATTGTTAGCTGATAAATGAAATGACTGTAACTACCCAAAGAACCCTTTCCGATTTGGTTCGTGATGATTTTCCAATTTTGCATCAGGAAATTCACGGTAAACCTTTAATTTATCTGGATAATGCTGCGACATCTCAAAAGCCTTATCAGGTACTTGATGCTTTAGGAGATTATTATAAGCATTACAATTCTAATGTACATCGTGGTGCTCATACCTTGAGTGCCAAAGCTACTGACGCTTATGAGGGTACCAGAGACAAGGTCGCACAGTTTATTAATGCTTCCTGTCGTGAGGAAATTGTTTATACCCGCAATGCAACTGAGGCGATTAATCTGGTAGCTTACAGTTGGGGAATGAATCATTTACAGCCTGGTGATGAGATTATTTTATCGGTGATGGAACACCATAGTAATTTAGTACCTTGGCAGTTTGTCGCTCAAAGGACTGGTGCTGTCCTTAAGCACGTTGAGTTAGATTCAGATGGAAGTTTTGATTTAGAGCACTTTAAAACTCTACTTTCCCCATCTACTAGACTTGTTGCAATTGTTCACGTTTCTAATACCCTCGGATGTATTAACCCTGTCCAAGAAATATGTCAATTAGCTCATCAGCAGGAAGCAAAGGTATTAATTGATGCTTGTCAAAGCGTGCCTCATATGCCCATTGACGTGCAGAAAATAGGTTGCGATTGGTTAGTTGCTTCGGGTCATAAAATGTGTGCACCAACAGGAATTGGCTTTTTATACGGTAAGCAAGAATTACTAGAAGAGATGCCCCCATTCTTTGGCGGTGGTGAAATGATTGCAGATGTATATTTAGACCATTCCACCTACGCAGAATTACCACATAAATTTGAAGCCGGAACACCAGCGATCGCTGAAGCTATTGCTTTGGGTGCGGCGGTAGATTATCTTACCAATATTGGCATGGATAAGATTCATGCTTATGAGGCTGAGTTGACTGCATATCTATTTGAGGAGTTACATAAAGTTCCTCAAGTGAAACTTTATGGTCCTTTACCCGATTCTCAAGGATACGGTAGAGCTGCTTTAGCATCATTTACTACGGGAGAGATTCACGCAAATGACCTATCTACATTGTTAGACCAGGAAGGTGTAGCGGTGCGTTCGGGACATCATTGTACTCAACCTTTACACCGTCACTTAGGTATTCCAGCAACTACTAGAGCTAGTTTATCTTTCTATAATACTCGTGAAGAGATTGATGTGTTTATCAAAGCTTTGAAGGAGACTTTAGAGTTCTTCGGAAGCATGATGGGGTGAAGATGGGTGATTTAATCAGGACTTACGGGACTTACGATATTGTCATAGTGACTTATTGGTGGGTGAGGCTATAAGTCTTATTACTACGTTCCGATTTACTCGTAGCATCACATACCCTACAAGAAAATTTTGCCCTCTTACTAAGTCCTATTAATGTAATTTTACCAATGATTGGGGCGCAAGTCTTAAGCGCCTAAAATGTGTTTATTTACAGATTTATTTACAGATGGATAAATTCAAAAGTAGGTGAATTATGAAAAAAACTATTTTATTAACCTTATTTGCAGCTTCTATGACTCTAATTCCTATCATCTGTCATCAGAAGGTGTTAGGGAAATCTGATTTTCTGATTGGGGATAATAATCAGAAAAATATCGCTGTACCTTCTGGGTTTGGTTACATTCAAACTAGGAATGGACGTATTGCAATTAATGGGAACCAAAGGTTTACTATTTATGGTAATGATGGTGAAGTTGTGATGGAGAATATGAGCTTAGAGCAATTAAAAGCCGAGAATCCAGATTTATACGATATGGTTAAGGATTCTATTGCGTCAAGGACTTTGATGATGGATGCAGGTAGAAGTTTAAATTATTTAAAGAATTAACTGCGTATACCATTACCAATGAAAATGTATTTTCAAATCAGGTGAACAAAAATATTTAGCGTCATTACGAGCGTAGCTTTAGCTAACGCTATACTATGTAAACGCTTTAGCGTCTCCGTTAGAAGAAGTAATCCCAGCCCGTAACGTTGACTAGTCTGCTCGATAGAACTTATGCTAGGTTTCACTACGTTAGACACTCTACGAGAATTTTTTTCAAAGAAGGCTGCGGACATTATTATGTTTAACTAATTATTATTTAATTTGCCACAGTCCTTAAGTTTTTAAAAACTTATAATCATGGACAAGGGAAAGATTAAGAAAGATGTCATATAGTGATTTTACTTTAAGCAAAGTTAAAAAAGATTTTAATTTAAGAATATCTGATACTGTTGATATCTTTGCTTTATTTCCGGAATTGGAAGTTCCATCATTTCTGAGGGATACATTACAGGATAATCTTCCCTTAGCACTTGCCAGTAACACCGAAAAATCCCGCTCTGAGATGATTATCTCACCAATTTTAATTGCAGTAAGGAAGTATCTGGAAAATCAAGTTAGTTTGTTTTCTGGAATTGATTTTACTGTAGATACTAAGCAAAGTTTAAATGGTAATTGTGATTTTATTTTTAGTCATTTTTCCGAGCTATGAATCTAGTTAATGTCTCGGACATGATTAGGTTGTTTTTGCATAATATCAATACCAAGCATTTCTATAAAATTTCTATGAAAGTTGCAGAAAATCACGAATAGTAGTCTGTATATTCTTTACATCTTGCAACTTACTGCTTGATATTCGTATTTTTTTATGGGTAGATTTTGGCAAAAGTTTCAGTTCGTAAAATGTATCACCGTCGCTATTGGTTGTTATTTCTACATCACTTCCTGTAATTTCATTAAGCAGATAATATTTACGTTTATTACCGAGTAATGTTTTTTGCTCGCAAATTAAATTACCGGAATTTTTATCAAAAATTAGATTTTCAGAACGAAAGGATATAAATAATACACTAGTTCCAATTAGTAAGAAAAGACTACAAAATCCAAAAATAGAAAGACTTTGATCTAAATACCAACGTAAATCTCGTTGAATCAGCAAAGACGGTTGCTTAGATTGGATGAAATTGTTGATTTGAGTTGCTATCGCTTGCATCTCATTAGCTGAACCTCTAACACCATTAACACTAACAACATCTTCTACTAAAGTCACTTCACCAGTACTAGTAACTAGAGTGACCCAATTCTCAATAGTGCGATCGCCATCATTATCAATTCCTTCCTTGGATTTGAATTCTGCACTCTTAACTTGACTAAATCGTTTTGTTGGTTGTTGTGTAAAACCAAAAAATTTTGATTGTTGTTTCTCACAACTTACTTGGGTTGGTTCCACTCTTTTGCAGTTCAAGGTAGTTACACCAAGTTCAGAAAATACCCCGAACATGATAATAAGTGGAATACTCATGAAACCCGTAGCCCAAATCAATAAGAATATTGTAACTGTCCATGGTAATTTATCTTTTAGAATTAATTCTGAGGAAGTTTGCTTGGGAGCATCCACTTTTGGAAGATATACCATTTTTGTAAAATTTTACAGGAACCA
>ERZ1740062.716-NODE-716-length-15705-cov-3.829329_pt1 | contig 15705 bp, 18 predicted proteins | sample MGYA00581741_ERZ1740062 | MGnify/ENA primary metagenome ERZ1740062 (study PRJEB43018, sample SAMN04849747) | marine metagenome | isolation source: floating plastic debris | place: Pacific Ocean | collected 2008-09-01 | study: EMG produced TPA metagenomics assembly...
GACACCGCAGAACGCGTGAAGAAGATCGTGGTCGAACACTTGAACGTGGAAGAGGACAAGGTCGTCGACGGCGCTTCGTTCATCGACGATCTCGGCGCGGACAGCCTGGATACGGTTGAGCTTGTGATGGCGTTCGAAGAAGAGTTTGGCATCGAGATCCCCGACGACGCAGCCGAGACCATCCAGACCTTTGGCGATGCTGTGAAGTATATCAACGAGGCCGCGACGGCGTGATCCCGTCCGAGTGACGGACAGAGTGCGGCGCCCGATGGGCGCCGTTTTTGTTGGTATGCCCAGACGGCGCGCGGGGACGGCTCTGCGAACCGCCCTTGCCCGTCCTGGCGCGGACTTGCTATGGAGCGGGCGCGAAATGACGAATGGCAGAGAGACTGTGCGATGCGGCGGGTAGTGGTGACAGGCCTTGGCATGGTGACGCCCCTGGCCTCGGGCGTGGAGGCAACGTGGTCCCGGCTTTTGGCCGGTGAGACAGGCGCGGGGACGATCACACGTTTCGATGCCGATCACTTGGCGACCAATTATGCCTGCGAGGTGCCGTTCGGCGATGGCAGCGACGGCACATTCAATCCCGACGATTGGATGGATGCCAAAGAGCAGCGCAAAGTCGACCCGTTCATCCTGTTCGGCATGGCCGCAGCAGAGATGGCGGTGCGCGACGCCAATTGGATGCCCGAAGACGAGGCGGCGCGGGTGCGCACAGGTGTGATCACAGGCTCGGGCATTGGCGGGCTGGGCACGATCGCCGAAACGACGCTGACATTGCGTGACCGCGGCCCACGGCGGGTGTCGCCGTTTTTTATTCCTGCCGCGTTGATCAACTTGTGTTCGGGGCAAATCTCGATCCGCTTTGGGTTCAAGGGCCCCAATCACTCGGTCGTTACGGCCTGTTCGACGGGCGGGCATGCCATTGGCGACGGCGCGCGGCTGATCGCGCTCGGCGACGCGGATGTGATGGTCGCGGGCGGCGCGGAAGCCCCGATTTGTGAGTTGGGCGTGGCCGGGTTTAACGCCTGTAAGGCGCTTTCGACCAAGTATCGCGACGCGCCAGAGCGGGCCAGCCGCCCCTATGACCGCGACCGCGACGGATTTGTCATGGGCGAAGGCGCGGGCATGGTGGTGCTGGAGGCGTTAGAGCACGCCGAAGCCCGCGGTGCCCGGATCTATGCGGAGGTCACGGGCTACGGTCTGTCGGGCGACGCGTACCATATTACGGCACCCGCCTCGGACGGCGATGGCGCCTATCGCGCGATGAAGGCGGCGATGGCACGGGCCGAGATCGCGCCCGGCGACGTCGATTATGTGAATGCCCACGGCACGTCGACCATGGCCGATCAGATTGAGCTGGAAGCCGTGGAGCGGCTGCTGGGCCCCGCAGCGGCAGAGGTTACGATGTCCTCGACGAAATCGGCAACGGGGCATCTTTTGGGGGCTGCCGGGGCGATTGAGGCCATTTTTTGCATCCTCGCGCTGCGTGATCAGATCGCGCCGCCGACACTTAATCTCGACAATTTGGGCGTCCAAACCTCGCTGGACCTCGCGCCGAAAATCGCGCGCGAACGCAAGATTGAAGTGGCCCTGTCGAATTCCTTTGGCTTTGGGGGTACCAATGCCTCCATCGTGTTGCGACGCATCTAGGGGACGAGGATGGCCCGGCATCTTGCCGCCAATGGACTGACGCTGCTGATCATGGCCCTGGTCGTGCTGATCGGGATGGTGGAATGGGGCCAAAAGCGGTATTCCGGCCCAGGTCCGCTGGCCGAGGCGATCTGCCTGCAAGTGCCAAGCGGGACAAACATGCGCCGCCTCGCCGACACGATGGAAGCCGAACGGACGATCAGCGACGCACGGTTGTTTCGGTTGGGCGCGCGTTATGCCGAGAAAACGGAGGACCTGAAGGCCGGCAATTTCCTAGTGCCGGCAGAAGCCTCGATGAGCCAGATCCTAGAGATCGTGACCCGCGGCGGGCAGAGCACGTGTGGAAGCGAGATTGTGTTTCGCATCGGCGTGGTGGCGCGTGAGATTTCGGTGCGAGAGCTTGATCCGGTCAGCGGCCGGTTTGTGGAGCAGGTGGCGTTCGATCCGGTGGCGGAGGAAGCGCCGGCCGCGTACCGCACGGCGCGCGGCGCGCCGGACATGCGGTATCGGGTGGTCGTTGCCGAGGGCACGACGCGCTGGCAGGTTGTCCAGTCCCTGGCCGCCGTCGATTTCTTAGAGGGCGGTATCGATGCTTTGCCGGGCGAGGGATCGCTGGCGCCTGACAGCTATGAGGTCGTGCCCGGAACACCGCAGATGGCCCTGATCGAACGGATGGAGCGTGCCCAGGCGGGGCGGCTGGCGCGGGCCTGGGCGGCGCGCGACCCGGACATTCCGCTGGAATCGCCGCAGGAAATGTTGGTTCTGGCCTCTATCGTCGAAAAGGAAACCGGACTTGCCGATGAGCGGCGCCAGGTGGCATCGGTTTTTGTCAATCGGTTGCGGCGGGGCATGCGGCTGCAAACCGATCCGACCGTGATTTACGGCGTGACGGAGGGGCGCGCACCGTTGGGCCGCGGGCTGCGGCGCAGTGAGCTGGACCGCCCGACCCCCTTCAACACCTATGTGATCGAGGGGTTGCCGCCGACGCCGATTGCCAATCCCGGCCTCTTGGCGCTGGAAGCGACGGCGGATCCCGACACCACGCCGTATCTCTTCTTTGTCGCGGATGGCACCGGTGGGCACGCGTTCGCCGAGACACTGGTCGAGCATGAAGCGAATGTCGTTGAGTGGCGAAAAATCGAGGCTGAGCGAAACGCCAACTAGGAGCGAACGCAACTCTAGAGATAGTTGTTGACAGAACGTGCGCTTCAAAGTAGAAGACAAGGCATACTGCAAGACATGGGTCAGCGGGCACGGGTATCGTGCACCGCTTTTTCTGTTTTTGCACAGGCGCGATTGAGGGCGCATTTCATCCTATGACGCAAGACGGCGATGGCGCAGCGGAAGCACTGGCCCGCGAAGAGGCGCGTCTGATCAAGATCAGACTGTTGAAGCTGATGACGGCGTCGCTGGCGGCGCAGGACAAAGAGCCCGCGTCCGTCGAGGAGGCGCGGCGGCGCCATATCCTGTTGCGCCACTACGTTGATCAATTGAAGGCGGTAGCTGAAATCGAGGGCTCCCTTGACACATCAGGCAAATCACAAGGCGTCGGAACAATCGATCTTGACGCCGCAAGACACGAAATCCGTGAGCGACTTCTTCGAATTCGCGCCGATGGACAGGATTGAAGCGTTCTTGGCGGGTCTTAGCGACAATGCCATCGCGGCGCTGCCCTATCTTTTTGAGCATTGGGCGCACGCAAGTCATCAGATCCCGCCGGAGGGCGATTGGACGACTTGGGTGATCCTGGGGGGACGTGGTGCCGGCAAAACGCGCGCTGGCGCGGAGTGGATCCGGTCGGAAGTGGAGGGGGCGACGCCGCTGGACCCGGGACGCTGCCGGCGGATTGCCTTGATGGGTGAAACCTATGATCAGGCGCGCGAGGTGATGGTTTTGGGCGACAGCGGCATCCTTGCGTGCAGCCCGCCGGACCGGCGCCCGGTCTGGAACGCTCAACGGCGCCGGTTGGTCTGGCCAAACGGGGCGGAGGCGGTGTGTCTTTCCGCCTCTGACCCCGAGGCGCTGCGTGGGCCGCAATTCGACTGCGCCTGGTCCGATGAATTGGCGAAGTGGAAGCAGGCCGAAGATGCGTGGGACATGCTGCAGTTTGGGTTGCGCCTTGGCGATCGCCCGCGCCAGGTGGTGACGACGACGCCGCGCAACCAGCCCTTGCTGCGCCGGATCTTGGAAGATCCCAACACGTGCAAGACACAAGCGCCGACAGCGGCCAACCGGACCTATCTGGCGCGTGGTTTTCTGGAACGCGTGACGGCGCGCTACCAGGGGACCGAGCTTGGCCGGCAGGAGCTGGAGGGTGAGCTTTTGGAGGGTCGCGAGGGCGCGTTGTGGACCCATGCGATGATCGACAAGGCCCGGATCGCCGCGGCGCCGACGCTTGACCGCATTGTGGTCGCCGTCGATCCGCCGGTGACGGGGGAGAAAACCTCAGACGCGTGTGGTCTGATCGTGGCCGGGATCCAAATGTCGGGGCCGCCGCAATCCTGGATGGCCTACGTGCTGGATGATGCAACGATAACGGCCGCAAGCCCCGCGGAGTGGGCGCGCGCCGCGGTCGAGGCTGTGCACCATCATGGCGCGGATCGGTTGGTGGCGGAGGTCAACCAAGGCGGAGATTTGGTAGAGGCCGTCGTGCGGCAGGTCGATCCCTTGGTGCCCTATCGCTCGGTTCGGGCGACCCGGGGAAAGGCGGCGCGCGCAGAGCCTGTTGCGGCACTTTATGAGCAGGGCCGGGTGGCGCATGTCGGCGGCTTTGCCAAGCTAGATGCTCAGAAGTGCCAGCTGACCACACAGGGGATTGCTGGGTCGGGCAGCCCGGACCGGGTCGATGCCTTGGTTTGGGCGTTGACCGATCTGGTGATCGATCCCGCCGCCGCCTGGCGGGCACCGCGGGTGCGCAAGCTCTGACAATTTTGGCGGCAGGGCCGCCGGAGATTTCAATACAGCACTGGGGCCGCCTTCGTGATCGAAGCGCGGCCCCCGTCGTTTGTGATCCGGGCAGGCCCCGGTTTTTTGGTTTCAGCAAAGAAGGATAGCGCATGGCGTTCAGGCTCTTCCAACAGAAGGCACCGGCGCGCGAGGTTAAGGCCTCGGCCGTCGCGCCGGTGATTGCCTTCCAGGGTGCTGGGCGGGTGGCGTGGAGCCCGCGCGACACCGCCTCGCTGACCCGCAACGGATTTGCGGGCAACCCGGTCGGGTTTCGCTGCGTGAAGATGATCGCGGAGGCGGCGGCGGCCGTCCCGGTGTTGGTACAAGATCGGGAGCGCCGCTATGACGAGCATCCCCTTCTGTCGCTGATCCAGCAGCCAAACCTTGGCCAGGGCTATGCAACGCTGTTCGAGGCGTTTTACGGCCAGCTTCTGTTGAGCGGCGACGGCTATTTCGAGGCCGCGGGCGAAACGGTCGATGGCCGCCCGTCCGAGCTGTTCGTGCTTCGTTCGGACCGCATGCAGGTTATCCCGGGAAGCGATGGTTGGCCTGTGGCCTATGAGTATCGGGTCGCGGGACGAAAGCATCGCTTTGCGATGAGCGCGGACTTTCCGCCGATCCTGCATATCAAGAACTTCCATCCCCAAGACGATCATTATGGTTTGTCGCCGATGCAGGCGGCGGCCTCGGCGCTGGATGTTCACAATGCGGCCTCGCGCTGGTCGAAGGCGCTGTTGGACAATGCGGCGCGGCCCTCGGGCGCGATTGTCTATAAGGGTGCGGACGGGCAAGGGCAGATGGGGTCCGATCAGTATGCGCGGCTGGTGGATGAGTTGGCGAACCACCACCAAGGCGCTGTGAACGCCGGTCGGCCGATGCTTCTGGAAGGCGGGCTGGATTGGAAGCCGATGGGTTTCAGCCCGTCGGATATGGAGTTTCAGAAGACCAAGGAAAGCGCCGCGCGGGAGATCGCGCTGGCCTTTGGCGTGCCGCCCATGTTGCTGGGCCTGCCGGGCGACAACAGCTATGCGAATTATCAGGAGGCGAACCGGGCATTTTACCGGCTGACCGTTTTGCCGCTGGTCACAAAGACCTTGGCGGCCTTGTCGGGCTGGCTGCCCGCGCGGTTCGGCCATGGTCTGCAGATCCTTCCCGACCTCGATCAAGTGCATGCTTTGGTGCCGGAGCGTGAAGCGATGTGGCGCCGCGTATCGGAGGCGGAGTTTCTTTCGGAGGCTGAAAAACGTGCCCTGCTTGGACTGCCGAAGCGCGCGGACGATGCATGAGCGAAGAGCGTGGCCGCGGCCCTGGATCCCGGTTTCTTTATGAGCCGTTCGACCGCGCCTCGGCACGGATCGAGGCCCATGAGCGCGTGACCGACGAGCGTTGGAAGGCGCTGGAGCGTCGGCTTGCACAGATCGAAGTGGGGTTGGAGCGGCTGGAGCGACGGCTGTGGCTGGCCGTGTTCGGCTGCGCGGCGTTCCTCGCCACCGAGGTTGCGACCTCTTTTCTTATCACCAGTCCGTAAAGGGGCCCGTCATGATACCGCAACTGAAGCCACCCGCGCTGGAAACCAAATACTGCGCGATGGGCCCGGAATTGGCCCTGAAAGAGGGGGTAATCGAGGGCTATGCGAGCCTTTTCGGCCGCCCCGATCAGGGCGGCGATGTCGTGTCGCAAGGAGCCTATGCCCGATCCTTGGCCCGCACCGACCGCCCGGGCGGCGCGGTCAAGATGCTTTGGCAGCATGATCCGCTGCATCCCATCGGTGTCTGGACGGAGATCCGTGAGGATGTCCGGGGTTTGTACGTCCGGGGCCGGATCTTGACGGATGTGGCGCTGGGGCGGGAGGCGCTGGCGCTGCTGGAGGCGGGCGCCATAGACGGTTTGTCCATCGGTTATCACACCGTGCGGGCAGAAAAATTGGCCGAAGGGGGCCGCAAGCTCCTTGAGGTGGATCTTTGGGAGGTGTCGGTCGTCACGTTTCCGATGCTGCCCGAAGCGCGTGTGCACGCGCCAGCAAGCCCCGCTGACGCTGCACTGGCAGAGGACCTCGCCACGGTTTTGACCGAGGCGCGGTCGCTCATAGCGTGACGACGGCAAGGCCGCATGAGGCTGACATCACAAAGGACAATTCGATGCAGAATTCAGAGACCAAATCCCGGGCAATGCCCCCCGCACCCGGCCAGCCGGCCCAGGAAGTCAAGGCCGCGATGACAGGCTTTCTGAACGATTTCAAACGGTTTCAGGGGGAAATCAAATCGCGACTCTCAGATCAGGAAAGCCGATTGTCCATGCTTGACCGTAAGTCCCTCTCCTCCGAGCGCCCCGCCTTGTCTCGCGCGGCAGACGAGATGCCGCTGCACAAGAAGGCCTTTGGCGCCTATCTGCGCACCGGCGACGACGATGCTCTGCGCGGCGTGGAGCTGGAGGGCAAAGCGCTGTCTACATCCGTTGCAGCGGAGGGCGGGTATCTTGTCGACCCGCAGACCGCCGAGATGATCACCAGCGTTCTGCGGGGCGCGGCGTCGATCCGTGCGATTGCCAATGTCGTGGCTGTGGATGCGACCGCCTATGACGTTTTGGTCGATCACACCGACATTGGGTCGGGCTGGGCATCGGAGACGGCAAACCAGACCGAGACGGCGACCCCGCAGATCGATCGTGTGTCGATCCCGCTGCATGAGCTTTCGGCGCTGCCCAAAGCGTCGCAGCGCCTTCTAGATGATAGCGCTTTTGACGTCGAGACCTGGCTGGCCGAACGGATCGCGGACAAGTTTGCGCGCGCCGAAGCGGAGGCTTTCGTCTTTGGCGACGGCGACGACAAGCCGACGGGTTTCCTGGATTATGCCGCGGTCGCGGATGACAGCTGGTCCTGGGGCTCTCTGGGCTATGTCGCAACGGGGGCGTCGGGCGATTTCTCGGCGACCGAGCCCGCTGACGCCGTCGTGGATCTGGTCTATGCGCTTGGCGCACGCTATCGGGCCAACGCGACCTTTGTCATGAACTCCAAAACGGCGGGCGCCGTGCGGAAGATGAAGGACGCGGACGGGCGGTTCCTGTGGTCGGACGGTCTGGCCGCGGCAGAGCCTGCGCGGTTGATGGGCTATCCCGTTTTGATCGATGAGTTCATGCCCGATATCGGCCCCGAGGCGACGGCGATTGCGTTTGGCGATTTCCGCGCCGGGTATACGATTGCAGAGCGTCCCGATCTGCGCATTCTGCGCGACCCTTTCAGCGCCAAGCCGCATGTTCTGTTTTATGCGACCAAGCGTGTGGGCGGCGATGTCAGCGATTTCGCGGCGATCAAGCTGTTGAAATTCGGCGTAAGCTGATCGGTTTGACGGCGGCGTCGGACCGAGGGGCGGGCTGACGCGCGCAGTCCGGTCCGGCGCCCGATAGCGCGGTGTAATCAGCGCGATGTGCCACCGCTGCCCGATACCGTGGATGGTCTTGGGGGACGGGGTGCGTGAGGGCCAAAACGCCGCCCGAAACGCTGTCACCGGTGTGTGGTTTGCTGGCTTGGGACGCCCCCTTTGGGGCGTTCCATCTGACCCAATCCAGGGCCTTGGCGCGCGCGCCGGCCCAAGCGGGAGACCCTTATGAATCTGACCGAGAGCACGTCGCCGGCGGCGGCGGCCTATCCTGTGCGCGCCTTGGCCGACCATCTGCGCGTTGGCACGGGGTTTTCCGACGATGGCGCGCAGGACGGGTTGCTAGAGATCTGCGCCCGCGCGGCCATGTCCGCCATTGAGGCGCGTACCGGCAAAGTCCTGCTGGAGCGCAGTTTCTTGTGGGAGCTGGGGCGCTGGGCCGCGCCCCCGCGTCAGGGGTTGCCGGTGGCACCCGTCAGCGCGGTGAGCGCTGTCACCTTGGTTGCGAGCGACGGCAGTGAGACGGAAGTTTCGGCCGATCTTTACACCCTGCGGCCTGACAGCCTGCGGCCCGAAATCGTGGCAAGCGCTTTGCCCCCGGTGCCGCATCTTGGCACGGTTCGGATCGCTTTTGTCGCGGGGTATGGCCCGGTTTGGGAGGATAGCCCCGCCGATATGCGCCAAGCGGTGCTGATGCTGGCCGCCCATTTCTATGAGCATCGCGGCACGGACGGGCCCGCGGCGGCGACGTTGCCCTTTGGCGTTCTGGCGCTGATCGATCGGTTTCGGCCGCTGCGCCTTGCGGGGGATGGCTTGTGAAAAAACCTGTGATGAACCGCAAGCTGATCTTGGAGGAGCGCGTCGACGTCCCGAACGGGGGGGGCGGGTTCGATGTGACTTGGTCCAGCCTCGGCACGGTTTGGGCAGAGCTTCGCGCCCGCACGGGCACCGAGGCCGTTGTCGCCGGCGCCGACCGGACGCGGCAACGCTATCGCGTGGTGGTTCGCGGCACCCCTTATGGCGCGCCATCCCGGCCACGGCCCGATCAGCGGTTTCGCGAGGGGGCGCGTGTTTATCCGATCTTCGCGGTGACCGAGTTTGACCGTGATGGCCATTACATCATTTGCGACTGCGAGGTGGGGGCCCTGACATGAGTTACGCTTTGTCCGAACCCCTGCAGGTTGCGGTCTACAACCGGCTTTTGAGCAGTCCGGCCGTGACCAGCATCGTGGGCACCGCCATCTACGACACACCGCCGCCGGGAGAGCCCTATACCTTGCCGCCGACCCATGTGACGCTGGGGGAAGAGCGTGCAAGACCCGCGTCCAGCGCGACGCACAAGGCGGCGTTCCACGATTTCAACGTGACCGTCCACACCGACCATGAGGGGTTTTCGGAGGCAAAGCTTGCGGCGGCCGAAATCTGTCTGGCGTTGGATGACGCGCCGCTTGCGTTGTCGCGGGGCCATCTTGTCAGCCTGCGCTTTTTGTCGGCCCGCGCCGAACGCAACACGGCGCGCCGCCCGCGCCGGGTCGTGTTGCGGTTTCGCGCGCATCTAGAGGACGCGGCCTAGCCCAGGCTTCCCCCCTGAGCGTCCCGTACCCAACCCGATGGTGGCGCCGAGGTCATTGGCCGAGGGCGCCCCGCCGGGCGGTGAGAGGCCCCAGACCACCATCGCATGACGATTGAGGCCCGCCCCGGGCCCTGTTCCACGCGCCCGGCTTCGGGTGCTGCGACCACATGAGAGGACCCCAAATGGTAGCGCAATCAGGCAAGGATCTTTTGATCAAGATCGATATGACCGGCAGCGGCAGTTTCGAGACGGTGGCGGGGTTGCGCGCAACGCGGATCACGTTCAACGCCGAGCCCGTCGATGTGACCAATCTGCAAAGCGCGGGCGGCTGGCGGGAGCTTTTGGCGGGCACGGGCGTGCGCTCAGCGGCGATTTCGGGGTCTGGCGTCTTTCTTGACGCGAGCACCGACGACCGGGCGCGGCAGATCTTTTTCGATGGCCAGATCCCGGATTTTCAGGTGGTTATCCCAAGTTTCGGCACGGTGGAGGGCCCGTTCCAGATCACGGCAATCGAGTATTCCGGCAGCCATGATGGCGAAGCTGTTTACGAGCTGTCTTTGTCTTCGGCCGGGCAACTGACCTTTGTGGCGGCCTGATGGAGAACCCCTATCGCGGTGAGGTTGCGCTGACGGTCAATGGTGAGCGGCGGATCATGCGCCTATCGCTTGGCCGGCTTGCGGCGCTTGAGGCGCGGCTAGAGGCGGGATCGCTTCTGGAGTTGGTTGCGCGGTTCGAGGATGGCCGCTTTTCAACCGCCGATCTGGTCGCGCTGATTGCCGCGGGGCTTGGCGCCTCTCCAGAGGAGGTGCTGGAGGCTGAGATTGGCGGCGGCCCGGTTGCGGCGGCGCGTTCGGCGGCTGCGCTTTTGAAAGCCACCTTCATGCCGCCTGAGGATGAACCATGAGCCGGGTGGCCTGGCCGAAGCTGATGGATTTGGGGCTTCGCCGGCTTGGCCTGGCGCCGCACGAATTCTGGGATCTGACGCCGGCGGAGTTGATTTTTCTTGTCGGCACCGCCGGCGCGGACCCCGGTGTGCTGACGCGGTCGGGGCTTGATGCGCTGATGAAGCAATTTCCCGACACCCCAAAGGAGGACCGATGACCGATCTTGTGACCGATCTCGACGCATTCGAGCGCAGGCTTGAGGAGTTGGAGACCAGCATCGGTTCTGCCGACGCGATGGCCGCTGCGTTTCGCGCGGAGATGGAAGATGTGTCGGTGTCGATGAAGTCGGCCTCGACCAATGCGTCAAGCCTGTCGCGGTCCGTCGGCACGACCCTCAAGAACGCGTTCACAGATTTGATCTTTGACGGTGCCCGCGCCTCTGACGTCTTGGCTCAGATCGGGAAATCGCTGACCGGATCGGTTCTAAGCGCGGCGTTAAAACCGGTTTCCAGCGCAATTGGCGGGGCGATCACCGCGGGGCTTTTCGGAGGTGCCTTCGCCAAGGGTGCGGTTGTCAGCCAGGGCCGTGTGGAAGCGTTCGCAACCGGCGGGATCGTCACGGGGCCGACGCTGTTCCCCATGGCGCGGGGGCGTACCGGGCTGATGGGCGAGGCGGGACCCGAAGCGATTATGCCGCTGAAGCGGGGCGCGGACGGCCGGCTTGGGGTCGCGGCCTCGGGCGGGCAGACGGTCAATGTGACCATGAACGTCTCAACCCCCGATACGGCAGGCTTTCAAAAGGCGCGGGGTCAGATCGCGGCGCAGATGAGCCGCGCGCTCAGCCGCTCTCGCCGCAATCTTTAGGCTTTTGGGCCGTATTTGGGGGCATCCCTTATGAATTTTCACGAAGAACGCTTTCCGGCGACCTTGTCCTTTGGATCCATCGGAGGGCCCGAGCGACGGACCGAAATTGTCGGCCTTTCCAATGGGTTTGAGGAGCGCAACACGCCATGGGCCCATTCGCGGCGGCGCTATGATGCGGGGATCGGCGTCCGCTCTTTGGATGATTTGGAGACGCTGGTTGCGTTTTTCGAGGCCCGTCAGGGGCAGTTGATCGGCTTCCGGTGGAAGGACTGGACCGACTATAAATCCTGCGTGCCATCGGCTGAGCCTGCACCGACCGATCAGCTTATGGGGCACGGGGACGGCGCAAGAACGGCCTTTGCGCTGACCAAGAACTACCGCTCTGGTGCGTTCACCTATCAGCGGCTGATCGCAAAGCCCGTGGCGGGTACGCTGAGCGTCGCATTGGCTGGCGACACGGTGCGTCATGACGTGCATTACACCTGCGATCTGGCGACCGGTGAGATCGTTTTCGCAGAACCCCCGCCGCCAGAAATCGAAGTGACGGCGGGGTATGAATTCGATGTGCCGGTGCGGTTTGACACCGACCGGATCGAGACCAGCGTCGCGCGTTTTTCGGCAGGAGAGATGCCATCGGTGCCTGTGGTCGAGGTGCGGGTCTGATGTTGGAGATGACAGACAGCCTTGGCGCGCATCTTGCCTCTGGTGCGACGACACTGACGCGGTGCTGGCGTGTGACGCGCCAGGATGGCCTGGTTTTTGGGTTTACGGATCACGACCGCGATTTGGCGTTCGATGGCACTGTGTTCGAGGCGAGCACCGGCATGGACGCCGCCACATTGGACGCCGCGCTGGGCCTGAGTGTGGACAATGCCGCAGCGCTTGGCGCGTTGTCGGCGGTTGGACTGACTGAGGAGGATATTCTGGTCGGGCGTTTTGACGATGCGTCGGTCGAACATTGGTGGGTGAACTGGCAGGCGCCAGAGGATCGGATCCTTGTCCTTCGGGGCGCGTTGGGTGAGGTGCGCCAGCAGGGGAACGCCTTTGAAGCGGAGCTTCGCGGGATCTCGGAAGCGTTGAACCGCCCGCTTGGCCGCGCGTTCAGCCGCACATGCGGGGCGGCGTTTGGAGACTCTTCCTGCGGCATAGATCCTTTGGACCCAGCGTACTCGGCCGAAGACACAGTCACAACCGCGCTGGACGGCGCGGTGGTCGTGGCGCGTGGGCTCGACGCTTTTGCCGAGGGTTGGTTTTCCTTCGGGGTGCTCGATTGGCAAAGCGGCAGCAATCAGGGGCTGCGCGCGATGATCAAGCAGGATCTGCGCATCGCGGGCACGCGGCGGCTGGAATTGTGGGAAACGCCGCCGCTGCCGCCAGCGCTGGGCGACCGGTTTCGCGTGACGGCGGGCTGCGATGGGACGGCCGCGACATGCCGTGTGAAGTTCGACAACTTCCTCAATTTTCGCGGTTTTCCGCATATTCCGGGGGAGGATTGGGTGACCGCCTATCCGCGCAGCGGCGACGTTCATGAAGGCGGAACGCGGGGGGGTGGGGCCAATGGCGACACCTGCTGAGATCGTGGCCGAGGCGCGGCGTTGGCTCGGCACGCCCTACGTTCATCAGGCGAGCTGTGCCGGGGCTGGCGCGGATTGCTTGGGCCTTGTGCGGGGCGTTTGGCGCGCCTGTGCGGGGCCGGAGCCCGAGACTGTGCCAGCCTATACCTGGGATTGGTCCGAGACCGATGGGGTGGAGCGGTTGCTTGCGGCGGCGGCACGGCATTTTGAGCCCGTCGGCGAAGCGGCGCCGGGGGATGTTTTGATATTTCGCATGCGCGCGGGCGGTGTTGCCAAGCACATGGGGATACTGAGCGCCGCGACGCCGCCGGCGTTCATCCATTCCTACACGCGCGCGGGCGTCGTCGAGGCGGCGTTGTCGGACGCCTGGGCGCGGCGCATCGCGGGCATCTTTCGATTTCGAAACGGGGAGTGACTGATGGCAACGATTGTGCTGGCAGCGGCGGGGCCCGCGCTGGGCTCTCCCTTGGGGGGGTCGGGGGTGGGGCTTGGGGCCGCGACACTCGGCCGGGCTGTTGGGGCCACGGTGGGCACGATCCTGGATCAAAAGCTTCTCGGCATTGGCGCAGAAGCGGTCGAGGTTGGCCGCGTTGACCAGTTCCGCGTCATGGGCTCCCGCGAGGGGACGCCGATCCCGCGTGTGTGGGGGCAGATGCGCCTGTCCGGTGAGATCATTTGGTCGAGCAACTTTGTCGAGACTGTCGCCACATCGGGCGGCGGCAAGGGCGCGTCTGCGGGGCCGCGCACGAACAGCTACAGCTATTCGGTCAGTCTGGCGATTGCGCTCTGCGAGGGGGAGGTTGCGCGCATCGGGCGGGTTTGGGCCGATGGTCAGCTTGTCACCCTGGCCGATGTGGCCTGGCGGCTTTATCCAGGCGATGAGGCGCAACTGCCGGACCCCACGATTGCCTGCAACCTGCCGGATGGTGAGGCGCCAGCCTATCGCGGCACGGCCTATATTGTGATCGAGGATCTTGACCTTACCCCCTATGGCAACCGGATCCCGCAATTCAGCTTTGAAGTGACGCGCAAGGCCGGGGCGGGTTCGGATGTGGGCGTCGCCGACCCCGCGCTTGCCATTCAAGGCGTCGCTTTGGTGCCGGGAACTGGGGAGTATTCGCTGGCGACCGAGCCCGTTCTTTTCAACGATGGCAAGGGTGTCACCCGCACGGCCAATATCAACAACGATTACGGTGTGCCGGATCTTGAGGTGGCGCTGGATCAGATGGAGCGGGATCTGCCGAACTGCCGATCCGTCTCGATGGTGGTCAGCTGGTTTGGCGACGATTTGCGTGCGTCGCATTGTTCGCTGCGTCCCCAGTGCGAGCAGGTGACGCAAGAGGCCGAGACCATGGCTTGGTCCGTGTCCGGTGTAACGCGGGCCGATGCGCGGCGCGTTTCTTATGTCGATGCGCGTCCGGGCTTTGGCGGCACGCCAGCCGACGCCAGCGTTGTTCAGGCGATCCAGGATCTGACGGCCCGGGGTCAGGACGTGATGTTCTATCCGTTTATCCTGATGGACATTCGAGAGGGCAACGGGCTGGTCGATCCTTGGACAGGCGAGGTGGAGCAACCGCCGGTTCCCTGGCGGGGGCGGATTACGCTGTCGCTGGCCCCGGGCATCGAGGGCAGCCCCGATCAAAGCCCGGCGGCGGCGGCGGAGGTCGCCGCGTTCTTCGGAACCGCGTCCGCCGCCGATTTCGCGATCGGCGACGGGACCGTCACGTATTCCGGGCCGCTTGAGTTCAGCTATCGGCGCTTCATCCTTCATTACGCGGCGCTTTGCGCGGCGGCGGGGGGTGTCGCGTCTTTTTGCATTGGATCAGAGCTTCGCAGCCTGACCCAGATCCGTTCGGACCGCACCGATTTTCCGGTGGTCGACGCGCTCCGCGCGCTGGCGGCGGAGTGTCGGGTGTTGCTGGGATCCCAGACAAAGCTCGGCTATGCCGCTGATTGGTCAGAGTATTTTGGCTATCACCCAGGGGATGGGTCGAACGATGTTCTGTACCACCTCGACCCGCTTTGGGCCGATCCCGAGATCGATTTTGTGGGCATCGACAATTACATGCCCCTGTCGGACTGGCGTGATGGGTCAGATCATGCCGACAGCGATGCCAAGTCGATCTACAGTCTTGAATATCTGAGCGGCAATGTCGCGGGTGGCGAGGGATACGATTGGTATTATGCCTCTGGCCCCGCACGGGACGCTCAGCGGCGGACGCCGATCAATGACGGGGCTTATGGCGACCCTTGGGTCTATCGCTATAAGGATATCCGAAACTGGTGGTCGCGGCCGCATTGGAACCGGATCGGCGGCGTTCGCTTGTCCACACCGACGCCTTGGCAGGCCGAGGGCAAGCCGATCTGGTTTACCGAGCTTGGATGCCCGGCGATTGACAAGGGCACCAATCAGCCGAACGTCTTCTTGGACCCGCAATCGGTGGAAAGTTTCGCGCCCTATTATTCCAACGGCGGGCAGGACGACTTCATTCAGATCCGGTATTTGCAGGCCGTGCTTGGGTATTGGGGACAGGCCGCACACAATCCGGTCAGCCGGGTCTATGGCGGGCCGATGGTGGATCTGGCGCGGGCGCATGTTTGGGCCTGGGATGCAAGGCCCTGGCCCGCGTTTCCCAACCGGCTGGACGTGTGGGCGGATGGCGAGAATTATGGCCGCGGGCACTGGATTTCTGGCCGCACGGCGCTGGTCGCCCTTGCCGATATCGTGACGGAGGTGACGGCGCGGTCGGGGGTGACAGATGTGGCCGTCGACGCGTTGCACGGGGCTGTGCGCGGCTTTGCTGCCGGCAATGTCGCGACGGCGCGGCGTGCGCTGC
>ERZ1740062.717-NODE-717-length-15701-cov-13.077016_pt1 | contig 15701 bp, 11 predicted proteins | sample MGYA00581741_ERZ1740062 | MGnify/ENA primary metagenome ERZ1740062 (study PRJEB43018, sample SAMN04849747) | marine metagenome | isolation source: floating plastic debris | place: Pacific Ocean | collected 2008-09-01 | study: EMG produced TPA metagenomics...
CAAAATCCCAAAATAAGACCACAACCCCAAAACCCCAAACCCCAAACCACCATAAATTAGCAATAATAAGAAAAAATAATAAAGAATAACCCTGGGAAAAAAAATATAGCTGTGGTCAGCCCTAAATAGAGGCCAGATCCAAGAAATAAGGGGGTTTGACCCTCTAATTTTTGGCTGTTTAGTTGTCATCCTCTTTTTTCAAGAGAAGACAACTCGCATTGTTAAATTCCTGGCATTTAGCAATTGTCATTCTCACCTCTGCAGTCCACAACACAGCTGGATGTAACCAGTTCCGCCAGTTCCATTTAATTTGACTGTAGTTGATGGGGAAAGTTTCGGTTCTGTATTAAAAGATTACAGAAGTGTAACATCAATAGGCCTAATAATGATCCCCCCTGTCCTTTGTAACTTGCTCAACCTGGTGGAATGTTGCGAATGATGCTTAATTGCATACCAAGATTACAATTTGTCTTTTCCAACTTCTATTTCCTTTTGGAGAGAATATGTTATTGGCGGTTCTTCCTTACCTTCACCAGTCATATTAATTCGAAGTTCACTAACAGAACAATGGCTTCCTATGAGACATCCAGACTCTTCCTTGAAGTGGATGCTGCCATGACATCAAACAGGAATGTGAACTTATGATTACAGTTGGCATGATTTTAAATGCACATTATAATATTATAACATAATTCATACACCTATTATTAGCTATTAAAGATGGGTTAGAATAACATATAACAAATATTTTACTACTGATTTTCTGATTTCTAATTTGTGATTTGGCCTGAAATCGATGTTTGAACATTGAATCCGGGAAGAGATTTCAGCTTCCAATATCCCATTATCCCATCTCTGGTTCTTGTAAGCGGACTCCCATTTTCTTTTTATTGTCGATATTAATTGGAGTGCAGATTCAGGTTTCAACCATGGAATGTCATTAAGAGTGGACTTCAAGATCTAAAAACTGGATAATCTTGGTGTGGACATATAAAAAACCTATGAATCCATTTTTCACCTGGATACCTAACAACAATAACCATTACAGTAAAACCTCAGTTCCCAAAATTCTCGTTTGAGGCATCGTCAGTGTAAAAAGAACAGTGCTAATTATAGGCAAACCCAGTGGTGAAAACCCAGTTGGGTTATGGTGCCTTGACCAAAATTTGCGTATGTGATAGGACTTTGCCAATCTGGTAATTGTGCTGAACTTTGGTAAATACGATAGTGTTTGACTTCTTGGTATACATGTACAAACTGCGCCCGATAATAGTGCTTCAATATCAATAATGGTCTGAGAACTGAAATTGAAAGTGCATTTGGGTGTGTCGCTCTCTTCCAGTATATTCAAAACACATTCAATGCAGTACACATTTCCAAAATTTGATCAGGGCCACCGAAAAGTGCAAGTTTGAACCTGCTGGAAACTGGAAATGTGTGAAACAAAAATTTCTATCAGTAAGTTTCATTTTTAGGTATATTGGGATTTGCCTGGAGCAGTGGAGGAGACCACTGGACCTGGTGGAGGAATGACTGCTCGACCAGGTCAAGGTCGTCCAGGGGGAGGCAATATGAAGTTCACCCTGCAGACAATACATCAGAAGGTACCTTTCACCGACCATCAGATATTAGTAAGGCAATGAGTAAATGGCCAATAGAGGTGGCGTCTTGTGGAGTGAGAATAACAGATTCTTATGCTATGTCTGCGAGGTCATCAATGCTTTCAATGTTAACAAAAAGAGGCTGCCGTCGCTGCTTGTGTATATATAGACCTAGTACATGGATATACATAATCATGGGGACCCACTGCTCTTCATACAAGTTCCTCAAAATTAGAATCTAGCGATTAGTGAAATATTTCAAGTCTCCTCCCCCTCTGATGTAGGCAGCTGCTGTTCAAAACATCATTGAACTATATAGAATAGGCATCATGCTTTCACTAACATAACTAATGCACAAATGTGCTATGTAAATTACTAATTAAGGGGTTATAATTACTTGTACTCGTATTTAATTGCGTGTATATATCTGCCGACCCTGCCTACCCTGTCTTACATATGCTCATTTCATTATTTTGCTTGTATGGCTTTGACTGTCTGATACAAAAGTTCTATCTGAACAACAGCAATTGTGAGATTCTAAATTAAAATACGTGTGTGTACCGTGTAAGGGAGGATGGTTTGTCTGCGAATTGGGATGTACCATGGAAATTTAGGTTATTTTTGTCAATATGAGAATTATCATGACGTAGTCTTACCAAAAAATTTCTTTAATATCTCTATGTTGTTAGAGCTCTGCTTTGTTTTACACCCTGATTTTGCCGTGATACAAACAAAAAATTTCTCTCATTAATTCAGGAGGAGTTAACAAATGACCCTTTCCCATCAGTGGGATTCGGGCAGTACAGACAAGTTAAAGCTCCCACAGCTACATCAAAGAACAGTAGCAGCACAAGCAGTAGTTATGAGTCAACATCTGCTGGAGGATATGGACCTGCACATGGTATTCAAGATAATCTGCTCATTGTTTGATGTAGCGATCCACCAATGCAATCAAAGTATCAAGGGACACGATATGCAATCAAAGTATCAAGGGACAAGATGCCAAGCCCCTCAAACCCACCCGACCACCCAAACTTCGACCCTGATTAAAATCTTCTCATTATTCTCTTCAGAACATTTTTTAAAATTATAAAATATAAGAATGAAGGCTTTGACCAACCACTAACGCTTTTGCACTATTAATTAATAACATGAACAAATGAGAGAAAATGGAGGAAAATTCTATAGTTCTCCTTTATTGCAAATGATAATAAATAATGATCCAGAAAAAAAGTTGAAATTGGAAAGTCAAGTTGCACAAAAACTGAGGGCGTTTTTTATTAGCCTATGGAGCATTTTGCGTACTGATAATTATGTGCACAAGCAACAGCTGCCACTAAATAGGCTGACACATGGCAGCAGGACAACGATGGTTTATTTAGGCTCAAATCAAGCATTTATCTAATACTCGTATGAATAATTATCTTAGTCAAATGGCCACAGTGCCAGTATTTTGTCTTATTGGTGATGGCGATGTCCCTATTGACAGGCTTATAGTATTGATTTTGCTGGTATATTTTGAACAGCTGGTAACACGATATATTCAGTCTACGAACAGCAGAGTGGACCTGGTACCATACGCATCACTAAGAGACAGAGTTCATACGAGACTAACTATCCTCCAGAGCTTGATATGCCACCTCCAATCACCATGCCTCCTGGTAAAACGAATCAGGTAAGAGCAACCTCCCGCAAGTATCACACAACATATACCCTATATCACTGTTCCACAAGCGCCTTGTGCTGATTGGCTTACCAATGTTTGCACTTTGTGGCCGAAGTACAATTTTTACTGATGACAAAGCCTGACAAAGCGGGTTTGTGAAGATTTCCTCTCCCCAAAAATGTGTCTTTTCCTTCATTATCAGCATACTCAAGTCATAAATATTGATACTGCAATCAAGTACACTAGTTTTTTAGAAAAACTGCAGGATTAAAATATTTAGGTCTGTTCCTGCTCATTAAGATAACTTAAAATTAAGCACGTCAACCCGATGATGGTACAACACTCCAATTTTCTCTGAAAGTGATGTTCCTATTTATTTATAAACTTTTGGTTAAGTGAATTTTAAATATCTTGTTGGTGACCGGATTTCCTTGTGAGTAGCAGTAAGGCCTCAATAAATACTGTGATATGAAAACATTCAAGATATGCTGTTATCAGGCTATTATTTTCGGCTCAACCATACTTGAGGAAAACTTTTTATTGAATATTTTGTTCATAGCATAACTTATTTTGGTGACTCATTGATCAATCATAAGTAGCTAAATAATTTCATGGAAATTAGTATTGAGAGGCAGCCGATGCCTTCAATACGTGTGTATGCACCACTGCGGGACCTACCTGGAAAAGACGGAAAGGTGGAAAGTGGCGGAACGCATCATTCCGTCATTCCGCCTTTGTCAGAAATGGTTCCACTGTATTTAGTGGTGTGTACCTTTATTTTATTTTTTGATAGGGTGGGGATACCTCCCGTCTCTACTAATACATGTAGTTATAGTTCAGGTTAGTCATAACCTCAGTTCGACCGTGAGAGTGGCCTGATGAGCTGTTCTATTGGAACTTTACTACTTCAGTGGCTTTTGTGATAGAAAAATGTTGATTTTCTAAAGGTGCAGGGATGCAATCATTGTATTTGTGACACCATGTGGCTCACTATTGTCATTTCCTTGTGATGCTCAAGAGTACTGTATTTACACTAAAAATACACCAGCTAACATAACTTTCATCTGATCATTTTTCATGAAGTTGGCGCGGTTACCCTAGAATCTAATCAAATTATTTTAATCATAGTGGGTAAATTGTCATTTGATACGGCCTGTATCGTATTTGGCATTCAGGAAATGAAAAGATGCATCAACAACTACAGTGTACCATGGTGCCATGTCATCAGCTAAAGTATACTTTCTTTGGGAAAACCACATCTGTGAATATAAATCAGCTTGCAAAAGTGACAACATAATCATTTGAAAAAGAACAGTCTGAGGCGTAAGATCCCGTATCTATGAACATGGTATTTAACAAGCAAATTTCTATACAAGCTAACCCAAATCTGATAACCTATCGGTGGGACGCTGTTTACTCACAGGTACGAATAACGATCTATTACAAAAATCTTCTCAACAGTCAAAAAACAACTTCATTTTGTTTGATTTATTAATTACTTTAAATTTAAAGCTCAAAGTTGATAAGGTCTGGCTGAGGAGATGCTTTCGTCCTGGTTTACACAAATCAGGCAAACTTTCGACCACACAATGCTATTAATGCCATACCCATCTCGTTTACAGATGTTTGAAGTTGAAGTCATGAAACTGAAGTCATGTATATCCAAGTTGACCAGCGAGTCGATGATGGAGCAAACAACTGCTCTTGATGATATATTACACTCAATTAAGTCAGCATGGACAACTCCTCAATATGGACGTAATCTAGCATACACTCTGTGTGATGCTCTTAGAACGGAGGGTGGTCTTTGTACGATTATCAACAACTGTGCCTCAGAAGTCTATGAGATTTTGCTGGGTTCAGCTAGAGTGTTATCTCAGTGTCTCACAAGCCCGAACCGTGAATACCTTGTCACCACTGATAAGGGTCTAAACATTGTTGTCCGTATGTCTAATGTACACAAAACTGACGGTGCCATGCTTGCTGCCTCCACTGGTATCTTAGAGGGACTGTTCAAACACTCAGAGAACACATGCAGGCGATTAGTTGAGCTTGGCAGTCTCGATTTGATGTCATTTTCTTGCCGAAGTTTTGATCAGTGTACCCTTAGAAACTGCGCTATGGGACTAGCAAACCTAGCTCTATATGGAAGCAAAGAGATGCATGCTGCGATGATGAGAGCTAGGATACCTGAGTGGCTCTTTCCGATGGCTTTCTCTGGCGATGATGTGGTTCGATATTACTCTTCAATGGCTATATGTGCTCTGACTGTCAGCCGCGAGTTTGCTCCACTCATTGAAAAGTCGGGAACCATGGCTCTAGTAAGTAGCGATCTAAATAAATCAAGGGTAGAATTAGCAAACCGCATGTCACAGAACTCGCGAGCTGTGTCCAAGCAAGAAGACAAATCCAAAACTGCCGATTAAACCAAAATAAACTCTCGACAGGTACGATGAAGCAGGTTTTGGTAATTGACCTCAAATGAGACTCTTTTTGAGCGAGAGTAGTCTTCCACCAAATCCACCTCTCAAATTACTGCTTCATTGTGTACTTGAACTTCTCTGCAAAATAATTATGGTGTTGCTCCTCCGTGCACATTTAATCCATTATTCCAGTCATTCCTCAATCTCAGGCTGATTTCATTGATGGTGATACAGCAGCTAACTGATTTATTTACTTGTGTCAGGTTGAGCCGTTTATCCTCAGTCATTCACCTGCTGCCTTTGCACACAGCACTTCAGTTCACTTTCAAGGTAAAGCTGATGACTGGCTGAAAAGACTGGTACCTATGCTGAAAAGTGAGATCAGGCAATCTCAATCTCTGGCTGCTTTCCACTTTGCTATGGAAGCAGCAGTGAAAAATGAACAGAAAAACCTCAAGGTACAAACTTATGCAAGTTACACTATACTCATGGCATTTTTATGTAAATCAAACTTGTATAGCTGAGGGCTGAACTGCATGTGACCCTCATTTTACTTGCCTTCCATTGGTTTATGACTTAAAACGTAGGTATTGCAAGAGTGAGGTGTCATGGTTATGCATTCTCATAAAAAACCTTTGGAGGTTGCTGCTCGCAGATCATGGCATGTTTCCAAGCCGAGTCATCTTGCAGTTATTGCTTGAGCTGGCTGGGCGGATAACTTCTTACGGTTTTAACTTAGTGGTACTATAGATAAAACGTTCTTTGTCGCAATATTGATATGATTAAAGTAAAAAACATGAAGTTTTCCACTATCTTTATAATTTGTGTATTGAAAAAACAAAAACTTTATTTTTTGCATTTTAGATTCTTTATGATGTTGGTGCAGTTCAGCCATTGAAAGAAGTTGCATCAAGCCCCAATAAATTGGCTTCGCAGTTTGCCTGTGAAGCTCTCAAGATACTCGGTGAACAGATACCATACACGCTTAGCTCTCACTCCCCACCTCTATGGAGCAAAACCGATGTACAAAACTGGCTGAAGCAGGTACATGCTTACTTGTCGAATATCATATCTAGCTAACAATGACATTCAAAGGAAAATTGTGTTAGGCAACTAGCTACATGTATCAGGCATTTAAAAATTTACCACCGATAAAAATGAAGAGTATTACCCCTTGGAAATACCCTCTTGCAATTTTGATAAGTCAATCCCAAAATTTTTGTACACTTGGAGAAAAATTGGAGAAATATGTCTCCAATGAATATCAATAGGAATTCCAAAATTGCCAAAGACACCTGTATGAAGTAAACTCAAATTCCTGCTTAACAAGAATGTTGATTTTATTTGTTCCTACCTACTCGCATTATCGCAATCTAGCCTATCATGGCTTAAGTTATCGAATGGCCTGAGTCATCAATTAGAAAAAATAAATAAACCAGGAAAATATGCGTTCCTTATGTGCACAGTGATGTGTATGTATATGACAAGCACCTAAATGTCCATTATTGTCTCTCCTCCTTTATCCTTCCGTATTTTGTACAAATTATTGCCATTAAAATACAAAGTTTGAAGTAGTGTAACTTGGAAGATGAATATAAAAGCGAGTGCAAGTATATTCCAGGGATATGCATGGTGGGGGAAGTCTTTGTAAATGGTGGGAAAAGTGTGGATAAATTTATGTTTCTTATTATTCACATACATATATTGCTAGGATTGGCTAGGAGTTCAAAATAATTATCGCTTTTTGCAGATAGGATTTGATGAGTTCGCAGATAAATTTTTCAAGTTGAATGTTGATGGAGACATCCTGCTTTCTCTTACACCACAACGACTCAGAGATGACCTGGGCATTCATAACGGAATAGATCGTCAAAGGTAAATACATGTACATGCTGTGTGAAACAAATGCAAACTAAGACCAGCGCAAGATTTTTTTACATAAATAGTCAGTGATCGGTTCATCAGATAATATAACATAATGTAGTATTGTGTAATATGATATAATATAATAGAGGAAATAGTTATTGAATATAGGTAAATTTTGTATCATTGCTTCGTAAGGTCATTTGATGATTGAACATGCATAAACCAATAAAAACGATAATAGCTATTTTATAATTCTTTTTCTGTCAGATTATGGAGACGTCTGATAGAATTAAAGCTGCATGCTGATTACACTTCATGCGATACAAGTAAGCTCTGTTCGTGGCTCAGTAAAGTTGACCCTCAGCTCCTACAATATGCATACAACATGCTGTCTGCCGGTGTGACAGTGGACACCCTACCTCATCTAACTGATGATCATCTGAAATCAGACTGTGATATCAGCAATGGAATACACAGGCTACGAATACTGCAAGCCGCTGAAGGTATGAAGTTTTTAACCATCTTTACCATAGAGGTAATATAAACTATTTAATACCTCTATGATCTTTACTAAGACTTTTGACACAGATATATTTTGCTTTGATTGTTCATGGGCTCTCATTCTTAGTCTGGCTTGATTTTGAAACCCTTTAAAAAAGAAAATTTACCATACAGTTGTATTTGTATTATGTTTATTTTTCATGACTCACTAAATTGGATGGTACGATTGCTGTGCAATTATCAATATGAAGAATTTACCACTCTATCGGTGTTACCGTACATGATGACTAATTGAAGTGCTAACCTAAGAATAACCTACCATCACATAGCATTCGCACATGAGTGGGAGGTCTCTATGGCATTCCCAGCGAAGTAAGGAGCTTGCCTTAACTGCACTGAATGTGTGATGGAAAGATACGTTCTCGGCTACTCACTGATAATTGCTTTGTTGTGATGAATACTGAATATGGATACCTGGTACTGAATGTTGGCAGTTAACATGTTTCCTTCTTCAGGTCGAATAGATCTGCAACATTCATTTGCTCGAAGTCTTGATGTGCTGGACTCGGATAGCAGGCCCGCCAATCAGAAGTTAGATGTTTTCATCAGTTATCGTAGATCGACTGGCTCTCAGCTGGCAAGGTATGGCCTCTGAACACACACTATGCATACTTGACTAGTATTTTCCAGGCTTTACACAAGTAACCCTTCCTCTTTCCTATTTCCTCGTGTTGCTCATGGTTTCAGAATATATATTGTTCTGGTGAAGGTATTTGAATTTCATGTGTTTTAAGTGAATCATGTGCAATGTTTCCTAAGATGACAACTCACTCGACAAAATTTTGAATCACGTCTGTCCTGCAAAAAGTGATCCCTAAGGTGGGCAGTTGAAAGAACTGCCCCTGGTAATGGTAATAATGAACATGCTCTATGGCTTTAGGGTGAGACCATAGGCATATAATAACTATTATATGCCTATGGGTGAGACAGTTTCATTTCATAAAGAAAGCAGCTCTTTTGCCATGCTTTACTTATTAGGAGCTTTGAAACGTAGTCTCTTTCATTATATTTTTAGTTTACTGAAGGTACACCTGCAGCTACGTGGGTTTACTGTATTTTTGGATATTGAGAAATTGGCAGCTGGAAGGTTTGATGACAGGTTGCTCAACAGTGTGAAACAAGCCAAAAACTTTATACTGGTTCTCACACCCGGTGCATTGGAGCGCTGCATACACGACGATCTCAACAAGGACTGGGTGCATCGGGTAAGTACACCACCAAGGCAATTACTACTTTATTTTGATGCAGTTTAATTTTGAGTAATTATCAGACCTCAACTTCTGATTCCAACAGCTTTTCTAGCTCCTACAGAGTTATACATGTAGATTAATATGTATGGAAATTCTGTCAATTTTGTTGAATCTTATGTTTTGCTATGTTTTTGGTGATGTTTCGTTCTCCGTGTGTGTGCAATGTGCATGATTTTCTTTCCCTTAGGAGGATATGCTCTTACACAAGGTAGCATTGCTGTTCCCTGTTGCCCTACTGACTGTATGCTTATGGTTGTAGAGAAATAGTCTTTGTAGTGGCGTTAGATTAGATCTAATACCATTCATCCTGAGCATGCCAACCCCAAGCTCCTGCTCATAGAAATAATAAAAAATTTCTAATGATTCATGTTCCTCAAAACTGTTGTGCCGGCTTCTTCATTTTTGATTAACCTTTGAAGATCAACGAGCCAACAAATCAGATCTGAATTTACGTTCAGATATGCAACAACATAAGCATGATAACATCATTATGCCAAGCATGACTGCTAATTTGCTTTAGAGCAGTAGTGGTAGATGCCCAAGTTTTTCTCCCATCCATATTACTCTCAATATAATTTGGTGCAAGTCCAATATTTAGCCCGTTTATGTTGGATTGCTGGTAAAGTTGAGATATTATTCACAGGAGATAGTTGCTGCGCTGAACAGTGAATGTAATATTGTGCCTGTGATGGATGAGTTCAAATGGCCAGCACCAGACGCTTTACCAGAGGATATGAAGAGTATCACACGGTTCAATGGCATCAGGTACATATTATCTGGTATTTTTCTTACTGATCTTAGCACTTCAAACAGTTTGGTGCTCAGTAATCAGATGAGCGAAGTAGAACGGAATCATGATGTGGATTATCGTCTCATGGCAAAAGAGAAGACAACTTTTGTCTAACATTTAGTTGTGTCATGGCAGGGCAATGTTATTACGCTATTCAAAGAACATTTCCAATACGTTCAGTGATGGTAAAAGGGTTAGCAATGAGCAATCATGTAAATGCAATGTATTGTGCAATAAATGCTCAGGCCTATTTATCTTCTTTTTATTAGGTGGATCCATGATTATCAGGATGCATGCGTCGACAAACTTGAATTATTTTTGAGAACTGGACAGCAGGAGTTAATGCCTGCATCCCTCCCCAACTCAAAGAGCCCATCCAGTTCAAAATCTCCTCCGCCAATCAGGGAAAGTGAATCTACGACTAATGGCTACTACAACAACACAACTAACTGACCTCCAAATATACAAGTACATTAATCACCAGTCATCATGCAGAACAATGCTATACTGGTTCACAACATTGCTTATAAAACAGTTTTTATCCAAGCTTTATGTGTAATACTCAGAATTTTACAGCCTGTGTTATTGGTGCTTTCGACAATCTGCAATAAGGTCATGTATTCATTTTTAATTATCGATCAGAAGATGTTTAAGATATTTAACTTATATATTTATTGATATTTATTGTCATCAACTTTGTGTATTTTTTTATCTTCTGAATGGAAAAAGTCAATGTCCAAAAAAATATGTGTCAAGGAGGTTATGATATCTCTTTCATGTTTAAGTGATTGGTCACCTACATGCATTGGTAATTGTGTCTTTATTCTGTTTCCCAATTTTTTAAAAATATTAACCACGCTGTACAATAATCATTCTTATTGCATCAGGATTACTCTTCCAATGGATAGTGGGAATTCTACTGAGATGCATCGAGTGAGTAATGATACTTCTATACTTACTAGTACTTATCGCCAAAGATGACTCAGCAAGCTAAATTCTCAGTTTATCACAATCATAGTTTTATGGAGTCATGCTTGCTTCACACTTCGCAACTTTCAAACTTATAGCCTACTTCTCATGCTTGCTTTGACCCAAAACCGTAAAAAGTGTTGCCTACTGTAACAGGGAAAACCAATCTCAGATGGTTATTAAAACTATCATATGGGGGCCCAATGAGTTTTTATCATTGTCTAGTAATCTAATCATGTATAATGTACTTTGTGATTCTACAATATTTAAGTATGTGATACTATTATCATAACATTCAACCAGCATAGAGTCATATTTGCAATTATAACTGTATTGTCATTTTTTTGCTTTCTGCATTGATGCCTATCACAATTATATGAAATAAACTGAATTCGACTGTGTAATTTTATAGAGGTAGGACACAAGTTCATAAATATTCTGAATATTTGGGGATACCTCTCTCATATAAAATGTAGATTACAATAAAATCTGCTGTACATAAAAATAAGCTATATATTTCAGCAACTGAGATATGACAAAGATGTCATGTAAAACCTAACTGCGCAATGTACAATACTTTGGAATAACACAGCACCATGACATTTCAATATGGCTGTTCCACAATATTTTTCTGCACTGTGTGCCTGATGACTCACAATTAGGGTCAGAGCAATCAGGCCAATAATGCATTTATTCGCCAAAGGAAAACTGACTATCGAAAGAACGTGACTATTCTAGGCCAATTCTAGCCGTAAATAAACTGGAAGTCGAGCAAGAAATGTATATTTTAAAGCAAATATTACGTTTATATCACCGGAACTTTGAAATGAGCCAAAGCATAAATATGACAAACATACAAAACATGAGTAGATAACAGAGATGCCAATTACTACCTGACCTAGCTATGGCAGTGAGTCTATTCATGGTAGATGATAGGAATCCACTTCCTTTATCAAAGTCATCATCCTAAAAAATAAACAATATAACAATTCCACTTACAATATCATAAAATAATTGTCTGTTCATAATATACTGTTGTTAAAAAATGTTTAGGTAATAGTACTGCTACTATAGCTGAAAGAATGAATGAATATAAGAATTTACATTTCTAACACCTCTAATCAAAGATGTCAACAGACCATCTGTTTTCATACTAACCATTCCTTTCAGCATTTTGTTTTGGTACCGTACTTCATCTCCAATATCAATTGTAAGCTAGAAAAATAAATTACATACATGATGATAGTTAAATTCAGGAAGACAAAAGACAAGACGTGAAGACAAGTTGCTGGAACTGTCTTGTGTATCTAGAGTATTTTATTATTTATGTTTAAATACAATGTATATTGTATAGAATTATTACTCACAATTTTACCTATGTTTTAATGATCGGGTCATAATCACAGCCAATTTGCGAGACTATAGTTAGCAGATAGAATATTCTATAAAAGATTGACTAGCATTTTTTGTCAAAGATAGAGCTGCATGCACGTGAGTGATAACAAAGTTAGCACTATTACTACTTACAGATTTAAGCGCCTTCACTTTGTCAGCTAGTTCATTTTCAGACCGATTGTTTTCGTCCTCTACATGGTTGTGTTGGTATCCTCCACCACCTCCCAGTTGACTGTTATCTATATAAATGTATCAAATAAGCAAAGGTTATATGGTTGAATACAGCTGATCTTAGTTGATTATTACCACAAAATGGGTGTAATTTGTAAAACTGTATTCATCCTATTGGGTGGAGCGAGGGACAGTATAACAAAAGAAAGAACCTCAGGTAAAAGTGAAACTCAAAATAAAACAGTGTGTTTGTACAATGAACCCCAGGACCCAAGTAGTTGTTCCCTCGAGTGATTTTTGTGTTTCTTAAATAACAATCATTCCAGGGAAAAACTACTTGGGTCCTGTGGTTTATTGTACTAACTCACTGCATTATTTTGAGAAAAAAAACATGCCAGCTTCTCGGGGTTTGGGTATGGAAGATAACTATGTCCTTGGCTATCACAACAACCAGGTGCTTTCGACAAAGCCAAACAAAAGACAGGTAGGGTAGCAAAAGGACAAAAATTTGGCATTAATAATTTACCTTGTACTGCTCTCCTCATGGCCTGCTGAAAGTGATGATGTTATACTCTCTGTTATCTTCCCACTCTTTCCTGGTGCTCTGCTGTAATTCCACCTTTAAAACACCAAGCTTAGACCAAAATATATAGTCACCTGTTGTAGAGCCTAAAAATTTTTAGCAGGGAGTCCTTGGTTTGTTTGTTTTAGCAGCTGATCAGTAAGTAGTATACTCTTTTGGAAACGCACTACTACCAGGACAGTACTAAGACTAGCTGAAAAGTATTGTCACCAGTTCAAATTGATTATTTTTAATCAACCTTGGCACCACAAGAAAATGAGAAAACCTATTCTTCTCCTCTAACAGGCTGGAGCTTGGGGAGGTAAATCAGTGTGACAGCACACTTGTTGACAAGTCACTTCACACTTCCAACAAAATGTTAAAAACAGTTTTTTACAAAATTTATAATTTAGTTTCTACACTAAAGTGAAACTACATTTGTTGACATGTCATTAAGCCTTAAATACACTGCTTTCATTTTTCACATTTTTTCAATACACAGGCTTTTCCCTTCATATTTGCTTTGCATCCAAATCCACACAAGAAAATTTAGGATTTTTCAACTTGAGGAAGAGATATTGGAGAGATCTTGTCAGTTTTTGGCAAATCAAGGATATATATTCATAAAGACTATATACATAGTCTAAACTATTTGAAGCCAATATTCGGGATTGAATTGACAGAGTTCGAATTCTGAAAAAACCATTGTAGGTCTAAGTGTGCTTCAAACATTATGGCAGTAAATGGGGATGCAAAACTTGTAGCGAACGGTATGAGTTCTTGTAGTAAATGCATGTCTGATGATGCCCAAACAAAACATTCATGGGTGAAACTAAATGTTGGAGGAACCCAGTTTCTAACTACCAAAACAACATTATGCAGAGACCCACAGTCATTCTTGTACAGACTATGCCAAGAAGAGGATGATTTGAAGTCTCACAAGGTTGGTATAATAATAATACTATACTTACTAACTACAGTGCTACCTAGCTAGAAGTTAGTTTAGCATCATCACAGGGCACATGTTTTTGCCTTGAGCCTGGTACTTGAGCATCATCAGCAAATCTAGCCTGGCTTGACAAACTGGACAAGCAATGAACTTCCTTCATTGGGACAACAAGGCAGGCTACAGGAATTCAGGGCATGATGGTGATGATAGGACAGGTATTATCATTATTATCACACTCACAGAGGCAGTTTGTAGTTTGTTGTCTAGTTATTACTTCACCCAAGACCATGAATCTTTCCTTTCTCAAAAGTTGCATTCATTAACCGCAGAGCAGGAGCAGTTCAGTTTGTTCAAATAAGCGTAACTTGAATGGTTGAGGCTAAGGCAGCAATGATGAGTCTGTCCCACAAGTCACAACCACTGAAATTGACCTTGACCAGCTATTCTTATCATTCTACCTTCTAACACCATACTATGTATTTTTTGTGTCAAGTTTCTACTGAGTGAATTGTTGTTGATTACCCATAAACGATGGGTCGGTTACTTGCAAGATTAAGCAGTTTCCAGGACACACAAGACCCCATTATGTGTGAAATATACTGCCCACAAAGTCCCTTGCTAGAGCTGAGACTAGTCTGTGTGTCATATGAAGAATTTACATCTATGTTTGGCCGAAATATCTTCACTCCTCTTCATTCTGCAAACAAAAATTCTTCTGCTGATCTTTTGAAATCACGAGTAACAGGCAATTTCGGAATAGTCCGAGATCCAAATTTAAATGTGTAATCTAGCTTATTTTGTGCGGTATGGTTGTTGATTGTTGTTTTGTTTTGTTAAGGATATGAAACTTGTGTCTTGACATGCAAATAATTGTCGCCGCTTATTCCCATCTGCTGAGATAAATGTTTTGCTCCGCTTATCCAAAAGTTTGAGACAGGGGAAAATCAAATAGGATACCCTTTAAAATAGAATGGGTATTTCATTGGTTGGAACTAGCAAGCAACGTTGTGAATGGAATTGGCCAACAAGATATGACGTCGAGAAACATGATTTACTGAGGGTCAGAGATATTGATTTAGTTTCATTTCCTCAATACATGTTCCAACAACGACCAACCTAATTGTTTGTATCTTGCGGTATATAAGATTGTTATCACTCCACTCCGAGAGCTATTTACCATGACATATTGCATATATGAGTACCGCATCAGCCTTAGTTCTTGCATTTTATGTGCAACGCAAAGCGGTAAATGCTGATTCGTGGCACATCAAAACGAGGAATGTATTTCAATCAGATATCGTTTTTGAATGCGTTTTGTAGGGTGTGTATAGCATTTCTGTACGTAAGGCAAGCAAAACTGACACATTAGATCTGTGTCAGCTCCCTCGTCCCCCCTTTTGAGATCCATAAAATGATAAACCTCCCTGCCTCAGTCAAAATTTTCAAAAATAAACTGAAAAACCGAGAAACTGATAAATCTTATTTTCACCTCCCTAAT
>ERZ1740062.718-NODE-718-length-15685-cov-9.050608_pt1 | contig 15685 bp, 7 predicted proteins | sample MGYA00581741_ERZ1740062 | MGnify/ENA primary metagenome ERZ1740062 (study PRJEB43018, sample SAMN04849747) | marine metagenome | isolation source: floating plastic debris | place: Pacific Ocean | collected 2008-09-01 | study: EMG produced TPA metagenomics assembly...
CAATTAATCAATCAAAGTTTATACAACATTCTACTGCCTACATGTATATCAGCTAGTTTCTCAATCAGCTTCCGAACATTTTGGTACAATGTTTGTTCACTTCCAGTTTGGAATGGTTTCTGATGAGGTTCGAAAAGACAGTAATCCCTCAGGACAAGCTCAATTATAATCGATGTCCGGCTTTTGGTTAAAAAAATTTCTTAATACAGAGGATGCCAACGCGTGTGGAAGTCAAACTAATTAGATTCTCTGACATTAACAGACTGGCCACTCGCTGGCACTAGACAGATGCTAATTTTTAGATGGTATGCATGCAGCGATGGTTTAATTTGCTTCAAGCATACTAAGGCTTGCACATATCGGAGTCACACTAGACGTAAGTTCTCTCAGATTTTAAATCAGGTGGAGTGCCTGGTGTAGAATTCGGCTTAAACTCTTCCGAGAAAAAATAAATAGGGCCTATCTGTTACACATATGTAATACCCTAGCATATAAATAGGGGCAAGTACCCCAGACACGGCATAACATACTATGTACGTATGACAAATATATACGCAACCATAGTCCAATGTCACAGCATCATTTTGATAAAACATGACATTCGTGATATAACTGTCTCATCCTAAAAAGACGCTTATGCATGCAAGAACATGTGTATGACGGGGACTAATTTAAGATAAATCCATCTAGATCTCAAGTTGTCAAAATTGACAAGCAAAGATGATGAAAATAAATGGTTTTAATGATGCTTTTTAACATAGGGACCCGGAAACATGCAGTCTCCGAGACCAGAGTATAAATGCGTCATGACACCGTAACATGTATGAAAATAGCAGCTAATGTATTTGTAAAAACACGTAAATGAAAACCATTTTCCGGACGCTGGCACCCTATCCTCCAGGAAAAAATCGAATACAGTCTGCTCCATTAGTTTTCTTCAGAGTGGCTTGAAATTTCAGTGTCAAAAAAGAGAAAAAACCTTTTATTTAATTTTCAAAAGATAATACTAATGCGTTGCATCACCAGTAATGGATGTCATTCTGATTACGCCATACTTTTGACACATTTGTTGGGATCAAATTGAAAACACACACATTAAATATAATAGTATTACTTTTGGGATTTATTTGCTAAGCTAATCGAAATCTTAAAAAAAATTAGCACAATTAATTTTTGATTTGGTGGAAAGATAGAAATCAGATAGCGGTGAACACCTGGTTTTATTTAGCAATCTATTGAATGCCACTAGCTGGATAGAAATGTACATTATTAACCAGAATTGACTATGAATTTTTTTACTATGGTAATTACAAGATGTCGAAGGTAATTACATGATATCTATTGCCTTTTATCAGAAATGCCATTTATATGTTGCAGCCTATAAAAATTGCGTTCATATAGCTACATTTGTTAATCTTGTAGGCCTATGCAATTTATGTATGCCTTATAAATCATATATTTGCTAAGGAATTATTTATCCTTATTGCATTTATAGTAAATTTTAGATGTTAAACACTAAGAGCATTAATGTATTATAAAACATTTTTTTGCCCAAAGCTTGCCTTTTGCTAATCCTCAATTACTTTGCAGGCAGGAATGGTGAGCAGAGTGGTGGCCAGGTTCAGAACTATCCATGTAAATGACATTAACTCAATGGTGTGGGCAGTTGACTCAGATCACAATGTGTTTGTAAGGAAGGGCGTTACCAGCGGCCTTCCTGTCGGATCATCATGGATTCATGTTGTTGGTGAGATGTTAAAACTATTTAAACTACCCTACAGGATGAAATTAACATTGGAAGTTAACTTTTTCTATTTTTGCTAGTGGCAAAATTGGCAAAGTTAAATTACGTCTATTGTAAATCTGTGACAAATCTTTCAATGATAGCTCATATAAAATATTTCAAAAATGGAAAGTCAGCCGTATTTTTATCCTGTAGTGCAGGATAAGGTATGAGATTCTTTTATTCCGTTGCAACGCCAAGCTTGACTGGGAAAAGCAAAAGTTTGCTTTAGTGGGGCTTTGGCATCTATCCTATACTGAAAGCCCTTTCCTTCCCATCACATAACAATGTCAAAAATAGTTTATCTGCCTCCCACTTTCTAAAATGTGAACAGTTTTACAAAGCTTAAATGGAAATGTCCGCAATTGGTAAGGATTTAAATATACAAGTTGATATTTGAAAATGGAACTATTTTCTACTCATATGTGTGCAGGGCGGAAGTGGCTCTGGTGGGGGCTGGGGGGTTGAGAGCTCTAGTGTCAAACGACCGTTGGAGCCTTTAAACTAAGGAAACAGTCGCAGTAATTTGAAGAGAAAAACACATAACTGGTCGGAGACAGTACTCATAATATTTCTAACTTCAAAAATCCTTTGAACAATTAAACTGGTACGGTATCCTTCCAGAGAAAAAGGGAAGATTCACATGTAAAACTCTGAATGCAGCAATAGTCTAAGGATGAATATAGCAGTGTGGTATAGTAGCGTGGCCAATCATAACCTCGGTGTTTCATTTGGAAAAACCGAACTTACACATGCAACTGAGTTTTGGGATTGGTAAAGCCAGACTGGGTGTGGTACCCTCGTATAAAAGCATGCTTTAAAAGAAATAAAATCATGGTGAGCTACATGTAAACTTTGTTATTAGGCTGGCTGTCTTTCCTGTGGTTATCATATCAAGCTTATCCTAATGCTGTTGCTAAACAAAATGTGTATATAAATATACCTTTATTTGTACACGAAAAAAAAAGAAAATTGACAAAAAAAGTGCATTTGTTTGTACCATGTTCCATAAAGAATTTCCCAAAAAAGTGATTTTTTTATGGGTGGGGCGCATTTCACTAAAATTCAAAATTTATCAACTAATGCAGTGTGGTTTTTCCTTCCCACATAAATAGACTGGCGATCATGAATACACGGATGAAAGTTTTGTCAATTGTTCCCGCCGTGCTCAACGGGGATTGCAAAATCTAAAAGTAGTTTATGAGGTGATAAGTTAGCGTTTAAAGACTTGAATAAGGTATTTTGAGATCGCAGAAATATCTGATCATATACATTTGTATATATAAATTTCCTCAGTCCTCACCATCCAACAGACTTTTATGTAGGCCATCCAACTGGAGGTATTTCATTGTATAATCAACGAAATAGTGTATGTAAAATTTGTAATTATTTTCAATAGGAAGCAATAGCCTTCTTATAAATACTTGTTTAAATTCAACTATTCTTATTAAGCTCATCGCTTATGGTCTTTCTCAACCATGCAACTTTTGCTCTAACTAATCATTAAATAGACAGAAAATATCAAATATCGATACCTGGTACTGGGATTCTACTCATAACATATTGGCTATGTTGACATGCATAGCATTGTTTTAAATTTTTAATATCTTCTAACTTTATTTCCACTACATAGATTTTAGAATTTTGAACCCTTTTTCTCCAAATTTGCGCCACAGAATATGAGTATCCGGGTTGTATTTAAGCTCAAGCATCGAATTATGCCGTGAACACAAGGAATGTAATTATTAAGTTGTCACTTTTTACTACTGTTGGCATGCAAATCAACATGTAAGGCGTTTTTGACCTCACATCACTAAGAAACTATGTTTTGTCCACTTCTGGCCATGACTGCAATGCCACCAAAATAGGGTTTGAAATTATGATTATTACTACAATGTATCGTAATTCATTCATGGTAATTGGCCAGAAATTATCTCTTTTCCTTTCTTCTATTTCTCATTATAATAACAATGACTTCCATTTGCTTAGCCTGAACTTCCAAGGTGTCATTGACAATGCCGTCTATTGTCCGCAAACCCCCAGGCCACTAGGAAAAAACACTACGAAAAGACTTGCACATGCCTACCTAAAAGCCACAGTGGTTGCTGTGAGTTTGATATGTGTGTATTTCCTCCACTGAACCATCTCTACAATTACTCTTTCTGCATCAGCAGCAACATTACATTGCCAGACGTATTCTATCAATGAATGCATATAAGTACTTCTAAGAATTCCTTTCAAAAATTTAAAATCCCGGAAATGTTATTACCATGCTATATTGTGTACACTACACACACAATATCGGTAAGGTTATATATATCGCTCTCTGCTCAGAGAGGCTAACAACATCTGAATGCTCAGACCACAAATGCTCATCAGCATGCACACGGGAATTACCTGATATAGATCCACCTTGCATCTGCCACATATCCAACTCATTGGTCAGGAGGACACTGAACCAAATTTAGCGAATATGACAAAAATCTACTCAAGGTCAAATCGCTTGAACGTATTTTTTTAATGGTTTTGGTGATAGTGTACCAAGGCATTTTATGCTGGGCTTTAAGTATAAAGCATGATTGTAACTTCGGTTAAAATGGCCTTTACTGTTTTGAATAGGGAAAGTTACCAGGCAAACATATGAAAAGGCAAGGATTGTACAAAAAAATGCTTTTGTGTGAAATATAAACAAATTCGTTACTTTTGGGTCACACCTAGCTAAACTCAACCTCATCCCAGTCAGGTCAGGTCTCAGGTATCTTATAAATTTCAATTACTGGTCAGATCTGGTACAGATCCACTTAAAAGGCTACCCGAAGCTTCTTGCTTCACTGGTGATGTTATTCATAGCTGCTAAGGCTTAGAACAAATGTGTCTACTAAAATAACAAATTTCCCTTGGTCCAAGAGTTTTTTTGGCAAATTTTATCATAGCAAGAGTTTACATACATGAGTATTGCCTTTGAGGTTGGCAAGTACATGTACCAAAGCTGACCTGATGATACCCTACCCTTTAGGGCTTGGTACAAAGGAGAAATAAGAAGAAGTTGGTTTTTCAATGCTGGAATTTTAAAAGTTGGTTGTATAGTCCATGGTACAAGCCTATCAACTTTACTGATGAAACACACTAGGCAGTCAAGGTGCATGTAATTTAAACAGAAGTTACAAAAATCCGTTGATGGTCTATTTTCTTTATTTTTGTACAAGTGTTATGAAATCATAAAAGTTGGGTACAAAAGTTGATTGAGTGATAATGCTATCATACCGCCGAGCATTACCAGTTAGAAAGGTGGTGTAGGTTATCTCATCGGGGAATCCATGGTGTTTATATATATTTATTCTGCACAGAGGCATCTCTAAGGCCTCTGGCAATCGTCAAGGTATGTGGATTAAAAGGACCGATGAATACTGTGCAACATAAAAAATATAAAAATAATATGATACAATAAATAAATAATTATTGAACAAAACTCTGATAAAAAATGTGAAATGAATTTATTTTGCTTAACATCAGATGCAGTGTTAAAACAGAGTCATGGGAAATTGTCAATCAAGTATTTCCCACAATGTAAGTTGGTGCTCACTGGTGAAATTAGGGATTATTGTATCACAAATAGTATTTAAATCAGCCAAAACAATGCAGCATATTTTCATACCTTAATATGGATGCCAGCATACTAATTGAGTATGCCTGAATTTGTTGCGTTTTCTATAGTGATGGGTTTCAGGATGACGAGGCGACATTGGAGGATTTCCTCTCCATGCTTTCTCATAACAGTTAGGAACTGTCTGTTGTCACCTGTGTCCCCACCTATGCCTAGGAAGAATTTAGGGTCAATAGGTTTGATTGATAAATAATAAGATTTGTCAGTATGTATAATCCTGATTTTTTGCTACAGTTCTTCCTCAATGAGTCATTTAAAACAATGACTCATAAATCAATCCGTCACAGGGGAGATGGTTTAGGCTGTTTGGTTTTGGTGTGGTCTTTTCCCATTCCAACATCATTCATCAGCTTCTTTTCTGGTCCAGGTATTGAAGTTAAATCTACAAATAGTCAGAGATTTTTAATCATTACAGTTGTTCAGCAGTACCTGTCATGCCATGTTAGTATATTTGCTTAGTCATTGCAAGGTACCGGCACCTCCAATCCTCCATAATCCTTAATTAGAAATTGCCTGGAAACTTTTTGATTGATTTTGCTACTAAATTATCCCGATTTCGTAAGTGTGCCATAATGTAACGGCAGGAGAATTTGTCAAAAATCTATTTTATACCCTCCAGTCACAAATCTGCTCGTGACACTACCAGTGCCTGTGTATAAGAGAACTTTCCTGTAAACTTATATGATAGGACGATCTAGTGGGTTAGACGGTGCACCAAATATGACACGGGAATAGGATTAAGTTGACAGAGTCTCCTCATAGTTTGTGATGAATGGGAAACCTAACAGCAAAGAAACTTATAGCGCCAATCATTCACTTTTTAGACAAGTTAATTATATAGTAATTCCCTATTTATTTTGTGATTTGTAACAATTAGTTTTCCATGTAAGTTGAACTGTGGATGGACCTTGACGTTAGGGCAAGGAAATGACAATTATGGTTTGTGCGATTACTCTCTTCCACAAATTTTCCCATGCAGTTAGTGAGAAACATTGAATATTTCGCTCGGCTTTGTGGTAGTGACAATTCAGTTCTCAGCTGGTCCCATAGACTTATTAATAGTAAACCTAGTCTATGGCTGGTCTGGTTTGTAAACTTATTTAACATGCCTGTATTCACATTGACACCAAGGCTATTCACCAAATCGATGTTAGAAAGCATTTCAATATCCCACTGTTAAGTTCAAGCTAAAAGTTCAGTGGCCTACAATATAAAGGTGGTTCTGGTACCCTTTCAAATTTTAAAAGAAAATTATTCCGGATGCCCAGACCCTAGATTAAACTTCCTGAAAATACTATGAATAATAATATGACATTCGGGTGGCTTTGAGTTGTAAAAACTGATGATTTAAGTGGGCACAGGTTATGTCAAAAGGGGGCTTAATGTAATTAAACCTAATAAAAAAGGTGTTATAATGATTAATAAAAGTGATTAATATATGCTCTAAGTAGCATAAAATTACCCCCTCAAAATTTCAAGGTGTGAAATATCATCTTAAAGATCTTTGACAGCTAAGGTGGTATTGCGCAATTTAAAAAAAGTATTTTAAGGCTGCATCTATTGATACAATAAATTAATTCTCACATCTTTGAATTTTATTATCATTCAAATTGGATAATTTAAAATTAATCTGGACTATGCCTGGATGTAATTGAGTTTATAATATGAAAACCTGAATTACTCTGCAAATTTGTTCAGTGAAACCAGGCACTGTGCAAATCTCTGCACAGATCTTTGTTCTGCTGTGTCCAAGGAGTTAGATCTAAATCCTTGCTGTGTCGCAATAACTATTGCTGAAATTCGACGATATGGACAAGCAGGACACAGACATTAAATACGTATTCCGGCCCATAGTAATTCATCAAATTTCAAGGAATATGTCTGTTACGCATACAAATCTCTGCAATGTACGCTCATCAGACGAAGTAATACTCCTATTACTCCTTGTTCATTACATTCCAACAGACACTTTGCCACGTTTGAGATTGACATAGGAAGTCTTCTGGTGATAGTCAACAACAGGATATGGTCTTAATTTTGTCATTAATCTCAATTTCAACGCTTGTAACATTCCCTCAATGTGTGTTAACATTGAGAGATGGGATTAAGAAAAATGAGTTTTTGATAAACAACAACTTGTTCATGGTGGCTTCCAGTAGTAGCCATTACCTTCAAACTGACGGATATTAATAACCATATTTAGTGTTTGGAGGAGGTGGATATTACATGGATAATCCATAACCATCTGCAAAAGTACAGCCTAACTAAGCTTCACTTGGGGACATACGCTGACTGTATAATGTAATCTCTAGGAGAAATGAAGGCGTTATTCATAATAATAATTCTGTCATCGACTATAAGGCCCAGCGTAGGTGATGGTGATCACCTATTTACAATCTGATGACCCGCTGCCAAAACAGTTTTACGCCAAGGGAGTAATTCCCATTTAGGGAGGAGTCCGCAAACTGAAAGCATTAATTACTCTAATCACTTTCACTCATCCACTGAATATTGTTGAATGGCTAGTGTGTGTATACATGACACTTGTAAACCACTTCATAATGACAAAGATGGATAATTTCAGATTTAATTATCCAGATAACTGAGTGGAACAAATCTCTCTTTCAATGCTAATGACAGAGAAAAAAACCTCTTGGCTCTTTTTTATTACGGTGTTTTAAACCACCGGAATCACTGAGTTTTAATCTGAACATTTTTGGATAAGGTTAACCTAAAGTCTTGGCGTACCATTCACTGCTATTTAGAGTTATCCATGGAAACAAACTTAGAGGGAATGTTAGGCTACTTATTGATTTGAAAGGATGTAGAGTTTTACATACCCTCCTCATATGTTTACGGTTAGAGGCGCACTTGGCCAACATGGCCAGAGTGGGAAGATATAGAGGTCAGAGTTCATACTATGGCAGAAGGAACATCCTATTTGTAATCTTTCAGCTGCTTTTAAATTTAACAAATCATGAAACACAACTGATTGTGTGCTGAGTGTCTCCCTATCATTCAATCCTTTAATGGTGTTTTACATGTCAACTACTTGACAAAAACTAGTTGCATAAAAACATACGTACTCTGAACCCTTCTAGCGGCATCATCTTTTCTGCGTTTATAGCTTGACTATTACACAGTGTTGACGTCTGTTGGCGGTTGCGGTACTACAGCTCCAGCTTCAATATCTGCTTCAGTCACTGGGGCAGGGTTGGTGACTGCCTCTTCTTGAGCAATGTTGATAGCTTGTTGGCCTAAAGCATGATTTTTGTTTGTCAATGGTGAGGCGGGAGATGGTGCAACTGCAGTTGATGTGATTGGGGGCCGCAGTGACTGTGTAGTAGTTAATAGTTTGGCTGCTGTTGATTGTGGAGATGCTGCCAGGGTTGTTTGTACTTGGATGCCCACAGAGGGGGTTATTAGTTCTTCTGTTGGCACTATTATGCCACCAGGTAATGTTGCTGGTGGTCTTACTGTCTGTGGAGTGGTTATTGATGGCCTTGGCGTCTGTCACAAGACAAAAGTGAAAATATAACATTTTGTCACCATCCAAGTAACAGCTTTGAGGCGATCACAAATAAGGATTTTATTACATAAACTGACAATAACTTAGCCCGTTCATTACTGGAATTGACATAAGCATCAATGGTTTTGAATTGCATTCTCATTGAGAACGCTTTTTAAACCATGATTACCATATTCCAGGGCTGCTCCAGCCATTACCATGGTTGTTAATCAGTACAATAGGCTAAGCTGCTGTAGGTCTTTGGATGTGATTCCTTTGATGTGGTACAAAAGTGTGTAACAACAAGGGTGGATTATCCTACAGTTTTACTTGTAATAGAGGTGACAACATGACTGTTGTGGCCTATTGTCTACATAATTTTTTGCATCATAACACAACTGTACATGTTAGGCACTATGTAAGAGCAAGGAGTTTTAAAACTCCTTGGTAAGAGGCATTTCACACACTGATTCTCTTTCTCAGAAGCCGACCCTCACGATAGCAACATCATGGCATTGTTAGGCACTATGGTTCTCATGAAGTTTTTGCTTGTTGAATATACAGTAACTCGAGAGATTAGCCAATCAGGATGTGGCCTCGGTCATGAAGACTACTAGTTTGACTCGTGCCGATTTTATGACAAGCAATGAAGTTAGGTAAAATACTGACCGTTGGTTGAGGACGAAGACAAGTTGAAGGCATCAATCTAAAATATCGCTGTGCACAAGGGTTTCTGTCACCCCCAATATATGAGTTCTCCAGTTTAGACCCAGGAGCACATCTCATCAGGATTGCAGCCCCACGGCCGACACACCGCCAGAAAATACAAGTGTTGGTATCATCAGCGATGAAAAAAACTGTCTGCGTAGGAACTGGAGGTGGCCTCTACAAAACATACAATGCATGCATCAGAGCACAGTCTGGGGTCCCATTGCTATTACATAAATTGTTTTTTTTAGGATTTTTATTGCCATCTTCTCAAATACATATTCACAAGTGATAGTGATGGGACCACTTGTCACCCTCCCTAATCTTCCCCAATATTTTGTCTTAGATTGTCAGGAACCCTGGAGATAAGAAATAACCCATCAGATATTTTGGAATAGTAATAGCATTTAAATCCGTAATGAAAAACTAACATGAAGGATTGATGTTCGGACATTTAGTTACAATTAATGACAATAGCTTTCTCTACTATTCAATGTTTTACTGATAAATGACTGTAATTAAAATTTTAAGAAAGCATAAGGCACCATTAAAGTGATGCATCATCACAATTATGGTAATGGTAAAACATTAAATGCCGCACAAAAATCTCCTTGTTGCCAACATTATAATCCCAGCAGTATTTTATACCTCTCATTATAAAAATTCTATGGATTTGCTGAGCCAGAATAACTTTTTGCAATTCATCAGTAGCACAACTTGTACTGGTCTAATGTATAAGCTTGGAGGGTGATAAATGGTAAGGTAGCGCTGCTACCAACGGAAGGGCTAGCATTGTAGCAAGAGCAAGCAGCCCGCAGGCAGGAACAGGTTAGAAAGCATAACTAGGCTGTAGCGATTTGCTTTAATTGTACAGTGGATCTGTACCATTAGGCGGACAACTAAGGCTAAATGCAATAACCTCAAAGCAGCCACATTCTTACAGGAGTTGTAACGCGTGGTCTTCGTCCCCCTCCATTGAGTTCTTCTTTTGGACATAGTAGTGTACCTAGTCTACACAAAGGATTCAGTGTAGTTGCAGTTTCCATGTCGTCCATATCGCTGGTGTCAGAAGTGGGCTGGGACGCACTACTACTTGCTGCTAATATGGGTAAAGGTTGGGTCTGTAATACACAGTAGGAATGGTTAGCGGACAGACAGACATTCAGGATATGACAAAGACTAGGGATATATTATTATAGTGTCTCAAGCTTTGTCCTTTTGCCTTTCCTGGCATTGCTGTGCCCTTCCGAGAAGTTACACAGTGCTGGCATAGGGAACAAGCTTGACATAATGGGAAATATACTAGCCAGGCAGCCATAGCAGTTATATTGGGATACTTCTCGAGCATTCCGACAAAACTTTTGTGGCACTAAGACTAGAGATATTAAAAAACACAGAGGATATAGTTATTGATTGGTTTTATGGGAACAAGAATGGCATGAATTAATGCTCTATCTGATAAGTCATGTAACCGGCTTTGACCAATTTTAGGAAAGGGTCGATTGTTGATGCAAATTGGTAGAAATTTGTACAATGATCTGATAACAGTCCCAGGTAGTATTACCGTTTTTGTTTATTCCCTGTTGCTATGCAATATAATGATGAGAATTCTAATCATTGGACATAGAATGCTTGCAGGGAAATTCTAGACTTGATTTCACAGGACATTTTTAGAGAAAACTTGGTAAATGTATTAGCATCTCTTTGAGACGCAATATCACAAGCTACAAGCACCTTAGATTGGTTGTTCCAAACCTCAACTTGGGTCAAGTATCAGATTATTGTAAGCCCTCATCACAGTGATGAAGACATGTGAACTGTCACCCCCATGCACATAGTTGTCAATCAAATGGAACTGTTTGAAATTGGTTTCATGACGCTTCATATGTGCACTAGACAAATAAACTATTTTAATCCTGTGCAATCCACAGACCTTGGCGTTCACTGCATAAGGTGTTCAGGTAGTAGATACTACCAAAAGCGTTGGTCTACTACATACAGCACAGTAACCAGGAATGATTATGCCAAACATGTGTAAGGAAATTGCATGCAAATATATTTCAGAGTCGTGATGGATGGTCTGAAAGCAAATAAGCATGTTTTCTTGGACAGTCTCAATGAAGTTATGCTTGTAACGGAAAGGTGAATTTTTTGTGATGTTATGAATATTGGATGGTCATTATAGTTAGGACGGGCATATGCTTTCATCAGCTAGTTTGATCATATTTCATTTAAAGGACAACGGTTATATGTTTTTCTAAAGAAATTTTGTTTTAGTGAAATTGTTGAAATTCATTTGAAAGTAACAATTGAAAAAGTAAAGAAAATAGTAAACAATATCATCCCAAATTTGGCTGTCCAGCTTTTTGTGCTGTATCACATGGAGCAACTGCTGCAATACATGTTGGCGTTTGACATTCTTTATTTAAGTGGAAGAGCTAAAATTAAGTTGCATCTTCAAAATCCTCCCCATTTTATGTCATATTCAAGGACATTGCCGCAATTACTCTGAAACAATGCTTAGGTTTTAAATTTTCTTGCATACATAAGTACCCATGATAATCAAGAATACAGGAAACCGTAAAATATTCAGGGACCGTACTATGAATGGCTAATAATATCACAGCAGAGGAATCCGTTATGCAACCCTAATGATGAAACAGCAAGTCTTGATGCTCCTCAACAAATCAATTATAATCATGAGTAGGGATATCACATACAAACAGATTAATTACTGCTTCACTAAAGAATGTCAGCGAATTTACAATTGTTCTACTGGTATAAAAATATTTCAATCGAAGTGACTATAAAACTACGGAACACATGAATTTTTTACAGGAATGATAAATGTGAGAATTGAAAATTCGAAGCTGAAAAGAATGTGGTCGAGCCAGTGCTATTTGCAGGCTTTTGGGAGCTTTGTTGGCAAGATAGATCGTGTATGCTTATTTTGCCTCATTTTAAATTGTGTATGGTAATGCTGATATCAATATGCATCGACAACTGATGTTAATGATTCAATTCAGGAAGCTAAAATTAGACAGGCGCCTATTTTTATATACCATCAATGCATGTGACACCAAAAAGTGTAGGCCCAGTGTGACATTTCAGATTGGTTCCAGAAGTTCTGAACTTCCATAAGGAAAAGTTGGTGATAGCAATGTTTAAATTAGCCAATAGTGATGTTCATACTGGAATCTTATAAAACCTGGTAAATTTGTTATAATTTCTACATGCGCCTGAGTGTGAATCGTCTCTGTATAACCAGTTAATCTAATTGATGCAAATTAACCTACTATTCCGTAAGGTTAGTTGACACTGTGCCAATACATGTGCCTGATTTTCAGGTTGATTTACATTTCAAAGAAAAACTGTTATATCTTATTCAAAAGTAAAATTAGCCTTCGTTGAAACAATATTAAAACTCTGTTGGGCTTGTTTCTCGGAGGTTATAAACCTAGAATGCATGTTGCTTTGTCAAACAGTTTTATGGAGTATCTTAACAACCAAAATTTAAGTGCAAACCCAGGGCTCTGAACACTTTCATGAAATTCTATAGAATTCAACCCACAGAAAATCTGTTAATTTTAATGATAAAGTACCCAGGATGCCTTTGTGATATCCTCTAGGTAAGATTTCGCATTTGCTGTGTGAAAGATGCTGCATACCCTAAACACAGAAATTTTAGCTGGTGAAAAGTTTCACACTGTCAGTATATGGTTTACAGGTGTATTAGCTACTTATGTCTCCCTTCATCGAAAAATATTTGAATTGGGAGTTAAATTAGTTACACTGTACTTTTAAAATTAGTTACCTCAAGTAGCGAAATTGGAGAAAATGAGTGCTGATGAATGATTTTTGTGTGTATGGTTAAAACCCTGGGTTAAATGATCTTACTTTGGTGGATAATAGCTGAATTTAATGACTGGCAACCATTAGTTTTTCAATTAGGTTACAATTCACTCCTTTACTTAGTGAAACTAAATTCTGGTTAATTTTTACTCTTCCTGAGCTTCTCACAGAGCCTTAGGGGTCAATTAAATCAGTTTTCACATCAGTAGCGATGCATAGTAAAGTTCAATGTAGTATGCGCAGGACAATCCGTATCTAAAATTTAAACTGATAAAATACCGGTACAAAAGAAAGTTGTACAAAGTGTATAATGCACATTGACACAATGTGTCTGCGTCAAAAACCCACGCACAACAGTTATCATGTTGGGGATTTGGAAACTTACAGTGAAACAAGTAGTAGCAGGAATCAATGTAGCTGCGTATGTCCGACTTATTAAAGTCACTAGTAAAGTAATACATATTGTACACGATGCTATAAGGTCCTGTCCCATCTTGCCTTTCAGTCAGATGATTTTTAAGCTGCAGGTTTTTTTGCTGTATGAGCCTTTCTTATGATGCCCCTTTCAAATTATTGTCTAGACTTCTATTTGCTCGACGAGTTTTATGGGTTTCCTTAGATGTCAACTGATTATATATGTGTATATCCACGCATCGTGGTATCATGAGTATGTGCACACCAGTTTCTACTCAGCAGGGAAGGATATCGTAGTATATCGATGACCAGTGTAGAAGTTGCAGTTTTGCCTATTGATCCTGTTAGCCTGTCTCCTTCCGCTTATAACACCTGAGTACTAATGTCAGCTTTCATCTCCTTACACTTTCTTATATTAATTACCCATCCTGTTCTTGCTGAGGAATGGGTAAAAGTGAGGACTCCAGCGTGCAATGAAGCATTTCTATAAAATTGTGTTACCAATATAGAAATGGCCATAGTGAGCTACGCTGAGCATAAGATGGTGAAAGAATCCTCTGAGGCTATGGTTAATTACACGCTCATACACCGATTGTGCACTCATCTACCAATGATAATCATGTAAAACCATAATTGATTCCTGGTTGTCAAGTCTTGGCTAGGTAGTAATATGTGTGCGGCGCTTGTGGCTAAGCCGCTCGCTTCCAAGGCGTGGCTTGGACCATTAATGGCATATGTCACTAATTTATTACCGAGTTGACATATTTCATGTTTTTGGATTTTGACGGAGATTAATACCGATGTAACCATATATCCGTTTTCTGGCTTGAGACCAAAAAATATTATTAATTTAATTACCTCTGAGCCAACCCTGATACACACATTGCTAAATTATAATCTTTATTGTTATTTGGTCATACCTACCACCCAAGTTGAGGGTTCTGTTTCAACACAAACTGGCAACAGTTTTGTCAACAATTCGCCCAGACCTGGAAAGAAAGTGATATTGGTTACCCACTTCCATTAACTTTCTTCTGGGTTTGAAACCATAATTCATCATTGTATGATACAAACGTCTTAATTCTTTATGTAAATAAGCAAAAACTGGTAGGCTATTAAAACTGGCAAACCTACCTAGCCGTGAGAAAACTTTTCACGGAAGGCAAGGTAAACCAATGTATTATATAACATAATAGCTTTTATATGAGGAAATTTGATGCCTAATTGATGGGTTCATGATGGGAAGAAATTGAGACCTGGATTTAAATAGTTGTTGGATATGCTGTTATTTGGAGTTTGAACTAAAAATAGACACGGAAAGTGCTCTATAGATAACTCAGTAAGGTGTAGGCTGATAGTAAGCGGGTTGTTATGATGACAATACTGTTCACTGCCTACCATCTAACAGTGCGCTAGTACTCAGATGAGATCGATTTCATTTAAAAGTAAAGATATCCATTGATATTAGTATTTTGGTTCTGTAACGGTAATGAGTATATATGGCCCAACCAGTTATCCATCCCATTTAAAAGTCAAAGAAATAATTTTTATGCTACCAGCGTACCAGTATCAGCGGAATGGTATTGGGGTGTAATTGAGGTGTTATATCCGACCACGATAGCCAAAATCGATTTGGTAACAATATTTGATTGCTGCCCTCTTTATAAAGGGAAGACCCGAAGTTGGTGCCAAGTGAGCTCTCATTCGAAGATAATTTGGTCAAAGTAAAAGTTGTGTGGTAGGTTCTCAGGCATGC
>ERZ1740062.719-NODE-719-length-15673-cov-11.657126_pt1 | contig 15673 bp, 5 predicted proteins | sample MGYA00581741_ERZ1740062 | MGnify/ENA primary metagenome ERZ1740062 (study PRJEB43018, sample SAMN04849747) | marine metagenome | isolation source: floating plastic debris | place: Pacific Ocean | collected 2008-09-01 | study: EMG produced TPA metagenomics assembly...
GTTTACTTCATTGGAATTTTAGCTGTTAGTTTAGCATACTAAGTACTGAAGAGCCGAAGATGTTGATGAAGTCAGGGGAACAAATTTAGCTTTAAGTAATGTAGGTCAAATTGTTAATCCAGTTAATATTATTTCTCGTCCTGCTGATTTGGTAGTTACGGCAGTTAATGCTTCTCCTACCGCAGAAGCTGGAAAAACAACTCGTATATCCTGGTCTGTTTCTAATCAAGGAACCGGAGATTCCGATGCAAGTTGGAATGACCGCATCATTGCTTCTACTAACGATACCTTGGGAGATGGTGATGATATTGAACTAGCAAGATTTAGTCGCAATAACGGTGTATTGTCATCAGGTGAAACTGATTCTAGAACTGAAGATGTTTTAATTCCTTTTAAGTTAAAGGGTGAGTATAATTTATTTGTTCAAACTGATACTAACGATGATGTTTACGAGGCAGATAAAGAAAATAACAATGACTCTACTGACCTGCCCCTTACTACTATTAATGTAAATCGCGATACTCCCGATTTAGAAGTATTTGATGTAAGTGCTGAGGATGGTGTATCCGGGAAGCCTTTAACTGTCAGTTGGAAGGTGAAAAATATAGGAGAAGGTTCTACCAATACAGATTATTGGTACGATGAAGTTTTCCTTTCTAAAGACCAAAGTTACAGCTTAGACGATACGTATCTAGGAGCAATTCGCCACAGTGGTGTTTTAGGTAATGGTGATGAATATCCAGTTACTTCCACTTCCGATTTTATAGTTCCCATAAATGTATCAGGCGATTATTACGTAATCGTTCGGAGTGACAGCAATAAAAGTGACCCAAGATATTCTAACCGCGTCCTAGAAATCTCTGAGGATAACAATGAAGATTCTATTACAATTCCAATTAATATCGCCCTCAGCCCAGTTCCAGATTTACAAGTAACTAACGTTGATGCTCCTCAGACTGCTATTAGCGCTCAAGAATTATCTCTTTCTTGGACTGTAAGTAATTTTGGTGCTGATTCAGGTAATGTTAGTTGGACGGATGCAGTTTATCTTTCTCGCGACAAGATATTTGACCGTACCAATGATATTTATTTAGGAGGTTTTACGCATGCGGAAGGTTTAGCTAATGGTGATAGCTATACAGAAACCCAATACTTTACCATTCCTCGTGGTTTGACCGGGCCTTTCTATGCTTTTGTTGTTACTGATAGCAGAGACGGTATTGAAGAACGCGGCGACAATTTTAATAACGATAATTACGATGAACAAGCAACTCAGGTCATTCTACCGCCACCCGCTGATTTAGTACCTGTTGCTGGAAGTTTATCGTTTAACGCTAACGGTATTCCCGGACAGTTCGCTACTATCAACTACACCGTAACCAATCAAGGAAACGATACGGCTCTAGGTAGTTGGTCTGATGCTTTATACCTTTCTTCTGATAACCAGTGGGATATTAACGATACATTAATTGGACTGTCGCAACATTCTGGAGATGTAGCGGTTGGTGATGAATATAACGGTAGTTTGAATGCAATACTGCCAGCAGTAGTTCCTGGTGATTACCACGTTTTACTTCACAGCGATATACGAAATCAAGTTCCAGAAACCGACGAAGAAAATAATAAAGTTGCTTCTATAGGCAAGGTAACAATTGATTTTGAGTCGTTGAATGTAGGAGGAACTGTTACTGGAAGCCTTGCACAAGGACAAGAAGTTTACTACAAAATTGACGCACAAGCAGGTCAAGCAATTCGCCTACAGCTAGATAGTGCCAACAATAACGCGGTTAATGAGCTATACATTCGCTACGGTGATATGCCTACTAGAGGGCAGTTTGACTACACCGCTGAAGACCCCTTCCAAGCAGATCCAGAATTTGTCGTACCAGTTGAACAAGACGGTACCTACTACGTATTAGTTTACGGTAACAGTGTCAATTCTTCTGGTTATACCCTTAGCGCCACAGATATTCCCTTCTCGGTAATTAACGTAGAAACCAATACAGTAGGTAATGTAGGCGAAGCTACTCTTAGAGTAGAAGGAGCGCGGTTTGACAGCGGTACTAGCTTTGAGCTAATCAACGAGCAAGGAGAAGTAATTTCTCAAACTCAGGTCAGATTAGAGGACAGCACAACCGCGTTTGTGACCTTTGATTTCAATGAGCAAGCCCTTGGTAGCTACAGTATTAAAGCTACTCAAACCAGTGGAGAAATCGCTACTCTTGCAGATACCGTTACGGTGCAAGAAGGTATTGGTGCTATTATCAATGATGCGATTAACGGTCCTCAAAGGGTTTGGGCTGGACAAAAATACCCGATTAATGTCAGTTATGGCAATAGCGGAGATGTTGATACTGAGGCTCCGCTACTTATTGTCCGCAATAAGAATTCTGCTACAGGTACTACTTCTCGGTATAACAATGAAAGTCAAGAAGACAAAGTAGTTCTTCTATATGGACTAGGTAAAGATGTAGGAGCGGATACCTTAAGACCCCAAGAAAGTCATAGTATTCCGCTATACTTCTCCCATCTGGGAACTGAAGATGAGGACGCAAGTGTTATTGTCGAAACAATCAATTCTGACAATATTGAATTTATTAGTTTTGAAGACTGGACGATGCTCCAGCAGTCAACTAAACCGGATAGTATTTCCGATACTGACTGGAACGTTTTCTGGTCAAACGTGCAACCAGGAATTGGTCAAACCTGGGGAGATTACGCAGGGCTAATTGCTCAGTTATCTGAAGCTTACAATCAGCCAGGTGAAAGGATTTACGATGTTAAAGAACTTTTTGCTCGTTGGTATGCTGATACAGACTCAACTCTTTTCCAATTTAATCCACGACCTTCTATTTCCGGACAGTTAATAAATGAAGAAACTGGTTTACCTGCTGCGGAAGTAGTTTTGAATTTGTATCAAGAAGAACTACCAGGAAGATACTTTTACCAATTTACTACAGATGAAGAAGGTAAATTTAAAGTAGATTCTCTCGGTGCCGGTACTTACAAGCTGGCAATTCCTAATGGTTATTCTTTCGCCGATGCCAATCAATCAGTTGGTTCTATCGATGCGAATGATGCATTCTACACTATTTCCGTTGCTGAAGATAGTGGTGATATTGATTTAACGCTAGATATTAATTCTCCACCTCCACCACCATTCGACCCTTCTTACTTGGAATCGTTTAAGGAAAACTATCCCGAAATCCAACAAGAAATGGATGAGATAATTAATAACCTATCTTCTCAAGGTTCTCAGTCATCTAACTCATCTGGTTCTTCAGGAAACACAAGTAGTAACTTAATTACCGAACCTTCTTCAAATGGATTACCTGTCCCTGCTTTTCCTGGAGGAGGAGGAGATATTATTTTTAATACTCCATTCGGAGATTTTACGTTTGGAAGCAGTTATTCTCGCGATGAAAAAAGAAAATGCGATGGTGCTTATGCCGAAGATAGTTTTAAGATAACCGCTGCAACACCTACAATAATTGAGGGTGCAGGCATTTCTTTTACTCCTGCTGGTTCTCTAAAATTCAGGAGTGATTACACCGTTGATAAAAAATCTTGCCTTTATGAGCATGAAAAGACGACAATATCTGCTGGTATTGATTATGCCTTTACATCTAAAAATCCATTACTTACAGTTCTATGGTTAGGTGAAAAATTTTTTCCAGGCACTGAAGTTGCACCTGTCTTAGCGTTTATTAGAGATACTATTGATAGACTTCAGGAAAACGTTCCATTTATTGAAGAGTATTTAAGTGCTAGTGTTAGCCTGAGTGGTGGTTTCGGCGGCAAGGCTGTCATAAATGACGATGGCACAATAACTGGGGGTATTCTTAGTAATCTTTCTTTTAAAGGGGCATTAAATATAGATTTAACTTCGCTTGATATACCCTTCAAAGCGTCTATATCGCTAAGTGGTGTAATTACTCAGCAAATGGTTCCGTACCCATTCTTTCCACAGGCTAGTCTCTCAGCATCAGTTTTGTTACAAGTCGGTCGTTTTCAATTCGCCCCTTCAACCAATCCAATCTCAATTGGATTTGCACCTCCTCTTCCTCCTCTTAAACCAGGAAAAGAATTTGGAAGAGGTCTTCTAGTACCTTTGAAACGAAACCTTTCCCAATACACATTGCCTGACGATTGTGAATGCAAGCCAGAAAAATATAGCCCCACACTTCTAAAATCAGCAGACCCTAACGATATTCTCGGACCATCTGGCTACGGAAGCGAAAAGTGGATACCAGCTACTGACCCTCTGGAATACACAATTCGCTTTGAAAATATGCCAACAGCTACCGCACCCGCCAAACAGGTAGTAATTACCCAGAAGCTAGACTCTGACTTAGATTTGCGTAGTTTCCGTTTGGGCAGTTTAGGATGGGGAGACCTTGTTTTCCAAGTACCGGAGAACCGAAGCTTTTATAGCGAACGCATTGACCTGACAAGCGAATACGGCATCTATGCTGATATCACTGCCTTTATTGACATTGCTACTGGGGAAATCAAGTGGGAGATTAAAGCAATTGACCCCGAAACTGGTGATATTCCTACAGACCCACTCAAAGGCTTCTTACCTCCTAATGATGAAAACCGTATAGGTGAAGGCTTCGTTACCTACACCATCAAATCCAAAAACGATGCAAATACAGGCGACCGCATTGATGCCGAAGCCCGAATTATATTTGATAATAACGAACCAATCGATACTCCCAGTATATTTAACACCATAGATGCTGGAAAACCAACTAGTGAGGTTGCTTCACTACCTAGCGTTAGTGAAAATACTACCTTCTTAGTTAAATGGGCTGGTAATGACGAAACTGATGGTTCTGGCTTGGCTACTTATAATGTATATGTATCTGAGGACGATGGCGCTTTTGAACTGTGGCAAGGTGGAACAACCTTAACTGAGGCAACCTTTGAAGGTGAAGCAGGTCGCACATATAAGTTTTACAGCCTTGCTAATGACAATGCAGGCAACCAACAAGATGTTTCAACAGCTACCCCGGTTACTGTTGAAATTTTAAGTCGGGGTACGTTTGATTTTAGCGCTCCTAGTTTCAGTATCAACGAAAACGGAACGGCACTGGCTTCTATAACTGTTAACCGCACAAATGGTAGTTATGGAGCAGCCGAAGTTACGCTTGAGTTAAGTGATAACACTGCCACAGGCGGAACTCAGCCTTATAACGATGGAGTAGACTATGATAACAGTCCTATTGTTGTTTCCTTTGCAGATGGTGAAACAAGCAAAGTCGTTACCGTTCCGATTAATGACGATACAGAATTGGAAGGTCATGAAATTATCAACCTCAGCCTTAGCAATCCCACAAATGGAGCGGTTGTTGGCGAACAAAGTACTGCTGTCATTAAGTTAATTGACGACGATACCAACTTAAAATTCAACCTTACCCCTGAAGTTGACCTCTCGAATCAAGTACTTGCAGCATTTGCAGAAGCAGCAAATTACTGGACATCTATAATTTCCAACACCGCAGACGTTAATATTACTGTTGGTTTTCGCGATTTAGGAGCCGGAGTTTTAGCACAAAATACTGCCGAGCGTTCTAACTTTACTTATACAGATGTTTACAACGCTCTAGCTGCGAATAGAACTTCTCTTGACGACTTTACTTCTTCTGATAACTTGCAAGACGGTTCCCAGTTTTCCTTATTACTTAACCGTACAAGTAACAACCCTTCTGGTTCCGGTAGTATTACACCTTACTTAGATAATGATGGTGATGCAAACAATACTACTATTCGAGTTAATAGAGCTAATGCCAAAGGTTTGGGTTTAATTGAAGCAGATGACTCCAGCCAAGATGCTTTGCTTATCTTGAATAGTAATAGCAATTTTACCTGGGACTTTGACCCTAGTGACGGCATCAGTACAGGAGCATACGATTTCGTCGGTTTAGTAGCTCATGAAATCGGTCATACTTTGGGTTTTGATAGTGGTGTAGATGTTTTAGACACCAACTCACCTACTGCGGATGATGCTTATACTTACGTTACTCCAATGGATTTATTCCGCTTCTCTGCTGATAGCATTGCGAATGGTAATGGGGTTATCGATTGGACGGCTAGCACCACTGACAAATACTTCTCAATAGATGGTGGTAATACTAAATTAGCTAGTTTTGCGACAGGAGTAAATTACGGAGATGGGTATCAAGCCAGTCATTTTAAAGACTCGGAAGTACTAAGTATAATGAATCCCAAGCTTGCACCTGGGGAACAGTTACAAATTTCTTCCGTAGATAAGCAGGTATTTGACGTAATCGGTTGGAATTTCCTCGATGCAAACACAGATTTTACCCAAATAGCGTTCAGTGCGGATGAATTCAGCGTCAATGAAGACGGTACAGCCATTGATTCAGTAACTATCGTTCGTACTGGCAATACTCAAGGTTCTCATAGCGTTAATATTACAGTTACCGACAATACAGCTACATCACCTGCTGATTACGAAAATACTTCAATTGTAGTTAACTTTGCCGACGGCGAAACTACCAAAACTGTAGAAATTCCAATAGTTGACGATATTGCTCAAGAAAATGATGAAACTATTACGTTAAGCTTAAGTAACCCAACAGGTGGTGCAACAATTGGAACACAAAGTACCGCTACGATAATAATCATAGACAACGATACTCTTCCTCCAGTGAACCTCGTTGGTACGTCCGGTAAAGACACCTTACAAGGCGGCGATAGCAATGAAATCATAGATGGTCTTGAAGGTAATGATAGCTTGATTGGTGGTGCGGGTAATGATAGCTTGATTGGTGGTTCAGGTAAAGATACTTTAGATGGCGGCACGGGTACCGATACTTTGATGGGCGGTACGGAGGATGATACCTACATTATCAACTCTCCAGAAGATATCATTATTGAAAATGAGTCGGAAGGTTTTGATGTAGTAGAAGCTTCTATTGATTATTCAATGGATGGATTGGCGAATGTTGAATATTTGATACTAACTGGCAATGCTCTAAGCGGTACGGGTAACTCACTCGACAATTATGTTGATGGAAACGAACTGGATAACGTTTTGAATGGGGGAGAAGGTGATGATGATATATGGGGCTTAAAAGGAAACGACATTTTAAATGGTGATGCGGGTAATGATACTCTCAAAGGTCACGAAGGTGACGATACCTTAGATGGTGGTGCGGGTAACGATACTTTAGAAGGTGGTGCAGGTAACGATACTTACATAATCGGTAGTACTTCCGACACTATTGTTGAAGGCAGCGGCATCGATATGGTGAAAGCTTCAATAAATTACTCAATAGCAAACCTTAGCAGCATAGAAGATTTATCGCTAATCGTTGATTCAATATACGGTACTGGTAACTCTCGAAGTTACAAAATCACGGGATATTCCTTAGACTACATCTTAAACGGTGGTTCGGGGGATGATACCTTAGATGGTGGTTCGGGGGATGATACCTTAGATGGTGGTTCGGGCAACGATATTCTTAATGGTGGTGCCGGTAACGATACTTTAGAAGGTTCGGATGGTGAAGATACCTTAAACGGTGGTGCAGGTAACAACACCTTAATTGGTGGCACGGACAATGATACCTATATAGTTGATTCAGTCAACAATATTATCGTTGAAAATACTTCAGAAGGTTTTGATATAGTAAAAGCTTCTGTTGACTACTCAATAGATGGGTTTGATAATGTAGAACATTTAATACTAACTGGTAGTGCTGTAACTGGTACGGGTAATTCTCTAGATAACTACGTTGATGGAAACGACCTGGATAACATATTAAATGGTCAAGAAGGCGATGATGATATCTGGGGTTTAAAAGGAAACGATATTTTAAATGGTGGTACGGGTAATGATACTCTTACCGGTCACTCTGGCGACGATACTCTTATTGGCGGAATGGGTGATGACGAACTCATAGGGAGTGATGGTGATGATGTATTTGTTTTCAATAACCTTAACGAAGGCATTGACGAGATTACAAATTTCTCCGTAGCCGATGATACAATCCACGTTTCTGCTGCTGGCTTTGGTGGTGGGCTAACTGCGGGTAGTACTATCTCAGAAGACCAAATTCTTATTGGTAGTAGTACCCAAGCGAATAATGCCACTCAAAGGTTTATCTACAGGGCAAATACAGGTGCTTTGTACTTTGATGCTGACGGAAATGAAACTGGATTTGATGCGGTAAGGATTGCAACGCTTTCTAATGAACCAACTATTGGCGCTAGCGATATTTTTGTCACAATGTAACAAATAATTTGTGACTTCCATTTAAATAATTCATGGAAGTCACACCTTATCAATAAAAGCGAGACTGTGCCAAAATAGGAAAATTGTACGTTAAGGAATTAATTTACCCCTCTAATCGCTTATTTTCAGCAAGTTTAAGGCTCTCATATTTATGAATTTCTTATTCTTAAAGATAAATGCCTAACGCATCTAAAGTATCTAAAGTGCAGTTCAATTCTATATTTTGAGGATACAGTTTTTTATTTGCTTAATCCAAGTAAATCATCAAGTATGCAAAAATATGTTCGCTTTATTAGTTCCAATTCCAGTCATATTTTATATTATTTATCAAAAATTTTAACCGCCAATGAAATTGTAATAATTAAATAAAAAAGAAAGAAATAATAGAAGTAATTTGATAATAAACAAATTACTTCTATTATTTCTACTGCTACTAAAAAAATGGAACAATAAGCAGGTATTTTTAACTCTCTAGGTTCCATAATGTCCGAATAAATTACTATATAAATAACTATGGTGACTCAGATGAATAGCGAATATTTTTACCAGCAGGGAATAGAAAAAACCCAAAAAGAAGATTATGATGGAGCATTAGAAGATTTAGAAAAAGCATTGCAACTTGATTCAAATAATATTGAAGCATACAAACAACGTGGTGCTGTCTACCTTGCATTAGGAAACCATCAAAAAGCACTTACAAACTTTAATCACGCACTCCAATCTAATCCCAATGATGCAGAAATATACGAGATACGGGGGTTAGCATACTTTACTCTTGGGAATACCCAAGAAGCAATTGATGACATCACTCAAGAATTGCGGTTAAATCCCGAAAATTCTAAAGCGTATAAACTACGTGCTATGTTCCGCTTAACCAAAGGAGACAGTGAAGGGTTTTTAGAAGATTGTCAACAAGGTTTACACCTTAACCCAAACGATGCCGAACTTTACAACAGTCGGGGTTTTCTTTTCCTAAATCAAGGGAATTATCAAGAAGCGTTAGAAGACTTTAACCAAGCTCTACGACTTAAACCAGATTATACTGATGCTTATAATAACCGGGGATTACTTCAAACTATACAAGGAAATCACCAGCAAGCTCTTGAGGACTTTAATCAAACTTTACAGATTGATTCTACCTTTATTAAAGCTTATGAAAACCGAGCCAATTTATATCTTGCTTTAGGAAAACATCAAAAAGCACTTTCTGACTTTAACCAAGCAATTAATATTAATCCAAATGATGAACTTTACTATAACCGAGGAAATGTTCGCGCTACTTTGGGAGACAATCAAGGCGCACTTGATGATTTTAATCAATCATTAAAACTTAACCCAAATAGAACCGAAGTTTATAAAAGCCGATTAAGTGTTCGATTATTACTTGGAGATATTAAAGGATATTTTGAAGATTTAAAGCAAATAACAGCGAATAATTCTGGCTCATCAGAAGATAGTCAAGAAGCAATTAAAGCTATCGAGCAAATTTTTCAGTCAGAACCTAATGATGCTGAAGGATATAAAATACGCGCTAGTTTTTACTTAGCTTTTAATAAACCACAAGAAGCTATCAAAAATCTGAATCAAGTTCTTCTTCTAAACGAGAATGATACTCAAATTTATAGCATTCGTGGATTAGCTTATACTGCTTTAAAAGATTATCAAGCTGCTGCTAAAGATTATACCCAAGCTTTAGAATTCAATCCCAATGATGTTTTGCTTTATAAGAATCGGGCTGAAGCGTACTATTATCTGGGAAATTTTGAGTTAGCTATTAAAGATTACAACCAAGTTATAAGACTTAAGTTAGAAGATATTGAAGTTTATTTTAATCGAGGCATAATTAATTCGCAATTAGGAAAACCACAAGAAGCAATTGAAGATTTTAATCAAGTTTTACAACTTGATTCTAAAAACTCAAGCGCTTACAAACATAGGGGAGATATCTATCAATCATTACAAAATTATCGTCAAGCTTTGTCAGACTATACTCAAGGTATAAAACTAAATCCTAAAGATACTACCTTGTACAATAATCGAGGAATTGTATACTCCATACTAGGAAACAAAAAAGCTGCTACTGAGGATTTGGATAAAGCTTTACAACTTGATTCAATGTATGTCAATGCTTATAAAAATCGAAGTTTAGTTCGCGCAGAAATTGGAAATTGGCACGGAGTAGTTGAAGATTTAAATTCCTTACTAAACTTAAATGTTCGTGATGTAAATATTTATCAAAAACGCGCAGATGCCTACCGTTATATAGATGATTTTGCTCAAGCTATTAATGATTATAATATAGTGTTGCAAAATGATAACAGTAATGCAGAAGCCTATTTTTATCGCGCTGTTTGTCGGTATTCTCTTAAGGATATTAAGGGAGCTATAGAAGATTATTCTCAAGTCATTCACCTCAATCCCAATAATGCAGATACATATTTTTATAGAGGGGTGATTCGTAGTAACGCGGGAGATAAATTAGGAGCAGTAGAAGATTTCACTCAAGCAATCCAGCTTTATCCTAATAATGCAGATTTATACTTTTTCCGAGGAGCTATCTATTACGAATTGAAACATCTAGAAAATGCCATAGAAGACTTTAATCAAGCAATTCAAATTAATCCAAATTATGCTGATGTATATCATGCTCTTGGAGCTATTCATTCTTCTTTAGGAGATAAACAAAAAGCCTTGAATAATTATCAAAAAGCTGCTGAACTGTATCAATCAGAAGGTGAAACTATTAAGTTACAAAAAATGCAAAGTTTAATAGAAGGCTTATCATAGGTGTGATAGCAAACCGATATGAATAAAGCTAGTACTTATTTTTATAACTTTAGGTAGACTAATTCAAATCTACCTAAATTATTAAACAATCAATAGTTCATGATATGAATATAATCTGCTTATTAATTCTTTGAAAGACATAAAAACAAAAAAAATTATCTCAATATTCTTTTTTTAGTAGGTTAATTAGATTTAAGTAGAATAGTAAAATTATTACAAGTTTTTTAATCTTAAATTTATTTTTTATTTTAAAAAATCTTTAATAATCATAACAATATACGCTCCATTTATATTTTGTGAAATCATACTTATAGGATTCAGATAAAATTCATTATCTAATAATACTAAAACAACCTGACTTACATATTCATCCGAAATAACAGATATACGTTCAACTTTTACATCTACAATTTCGTTCAAAGGATACTGAAACTCTTTTTTTCCAAAAATCCCAAAACATCTGTAACGACTTACAGTCAAAAGATTGCTTTCTTTATCAAAACAGAAGCTAACATATAAACCTGTTGACATCAACAAGAAAATTATTGTTGCGAAAAATAAACCACACCCAAAAGTTATATATCCCAAATCACGATTATCTACAATACGTGCTATCTCTTCCTTTTCATTTGTAACTATAAACTCATTAATAGATGATGCTAGTAACTGGATCTTTTTTAATTCAGATTCCGTAAATCTTTTATCCGTAAAAAGAATATTTCCAGTCTTAGTGAATAAATTTATTCGATAATAATGGTGTGATCTATTGTTTTCATCAATTTCTATTTCCTGTTCTATTTTCGATTCAATTATATTTGAAATTATCTCTAGATTCTTTTCATGATTGAACCAATCAATGTCTGTAATTTTACAGTCTGTAGGAATATATTTTTGCTTTGTACTTAAATCAGATTTTGTAGCTGAAATATTCTGTATAGAATGCTCGCAAACAATTTTGCGAATTGGGTCGAAACTAAAAGTAGCTACCAAAAACAAGAATGCAAATTGGCTTATAAATATTCCTACAAAAATACTCCATTTAGGTCGAAAAGTCAACCGAAGTTTAGTTGATGTTTGCTTGTTTACTTTTATGATGTTACCTATATAAAAATAGCTAAAAGCTATTATGTTAATTACTAATAAAATTGTTCCTACTTTTTCTTCATCCATATTATATAACTTATATGATTATTATAAACACTACAGGTATCCATTTTTTTTCATCACTAACATTGATTATAATAAAAAGAATTGTTATCTTGTTTCAATTAGAATTGAATTTTATTATTGGTATTCCCAATTAACTCATAAATTTATTTAGTACTTTTTAACTGAAAGATTTTCAAAATTTAACTTAGGAATTTATCTTAATGATTATAACAACAAAGTGCTGGAAAGATGCTCCGTAATTTTCCTTACTTGAAAATTTGGTAGTTTAGAAACATCGGAACAGACTACCGAGATAAACAAAATTGTATGAACTCTATAGTAGCTTTTATTTCTAAACCCCTTGTTTTTTGTATTCGTAGTTACTAGTATTACAATCAAAGCTGACTGAATCTAGACAATATAGAATCTTTTCCTATGAGATTTTTTTGGCTTAACCTGTTGTTTTGCTAGATTGCTACTCATAGGCAAGATATACCACCCCCCACGATAAATTCAGCAACTGGGAAAGATTAGGCGGCGAGAGCGGAGTGTCGGGTGCGGGCTTCTATTACTTTTGGTTTTTTTTAACACGTAACATAGCCCGTACCCGATACCGCCTAATCTAGCGCAGCGGTTCCCAGTTGCCCCCGACGCTCGCGGTTCAAAAACACTCCTACTTTGGGAAAACCCAATTATAAGAAGCACTTCCTCGATTAACTTGAGTTTCTATGTTCTCCAACTTCTGGACTGTGAATTCATCATCTTTCTGCTTATAAAGTCTCTTCGCTTGTCTAAGATGATTCATCCCTGCGGCTTTATCACTAGTATTTTTATTAACACTCCACCTCTTCAATTTGATTTCTGCCAACCTCATATGAGCATCGGCTGAATTGGGATTACTTGCCAGAATTTGTTTTATCAGCACTTCCGCTTCTTGCGGTTTACTTCTACTTTTACTTTTAGCAACTTTGAGCAGCTTATATTCTGCTATTTTCCGTGTTTTCTGGTCTGGAGATTGTAAATTAAGTATTAGTTTATCGGTTCGTGCTTGTTGTTCTTGTGGGGATTCAAAAACCTGTCCCATCAATAATCCACCAATACAAGCACCCAAAAATAGTTTACGTAACATGACTTATATTATTGTTTTATTGGTATAAATCTTGGTGTATCGCTTGGATATGATTTGGGCGTAACCTTTACCTTGGCAGGAGACGAACCATCTGCTATTACTAGATATCCTTCCAAAGATGGCAGATTTTGCAGTTCTGAGGGTAATACTGCGGCGGTTTCTCGGATTTGCTGACTTTTACTAGAACTGCTGCCGTTATCTTGATAGGTTTTTGATTGGGTAATATCAATTCGCTCCTGTACACCAATCATCTTGGAAAATTCTTCAGCTGTCGCACCATCTCTAATATTGAGTATGAGTTTGGTGGCTAAACCCTGGAGGATAATTCTGCTTCCCTTTTCCCCATAAATTTCTTCAATTTGGGCTGTGGTTTGGGAGCCAATGAAAGCGCTACCGCCAAATTTACGGCTTTCTGATAGGAGTCTGGGTAAGCTTTTTAACTGGCTTAAAGCTCCCAATTCATCAATTACAACGGCGGTTTTAAGTTGTCTGCGTTCGTTTGCAAGTAATCCGCGAAGCATTAGCTCAAACGCAGTTGTTATCAGTGGTTTAAAGGTTTCTGCATCGTCTTCAAACAGCGATAGAAATATCCAGCGTTCGTCGTCGGTTCTACCCCAATGACTAAAACTAAATTCTGGTGGTGCGGGACATTGAGCTAAAGATTGATAAAATCGCATTTGATTGGCAGCGGTGGCAAGTACGCTACCTGCGGTATTACCAGATTCACCTTCAAAATACCGTCTGGATACCGTACCAGCTAAAAAATCTTTGAGTTGATCTAATGAAAAACTGGTTAATACTTCCCAGACTTCTGCATTGGAATAGGTGCGTGAATATATATCAGCAATCAAATTTTTGGCAGCATCGCTAAAAAACCGTTCTTTGGGGTCATTGGGGATTAATCCAGCCGCAATGGTGTTAAACTGTGCGTCTTCCGAGCAATGACTCCAGCCAATAGTACGGTCATCTTTGGGGTTGAAAATCAAATCATCTTCCCGGTACAGTTTCTCCATTAATTCCCCGTTTCTATCTAACACCATTACTCGCCAATCCGGACGTTGACGCAATGCGTGGAGAATTTGCAATATGGATTGACTTTTACCAGAACCGGGAGAACCAAAAAAACCGAATGACAGGTTTTCTAAATAGTTGGGGAGTACAACACCACCAATCTCTAGTTTAGGTGTGATGGGTTGTTGATTAAATTGTTTGAGTATTTTGGCATCTTTATGGTTCAATTGCCGTTGTAATTGTTTGGGATTAACGAGTGTGGTTCCTCGCAGGATTTTATTAGATAAACCATTGGGGAATAATGCAAAACCAGCACCTAAAATAAGATTAATTCGCCATAAACCACCCCATCCCATAAACGCAGTTAATCCGAGAAAGATAATTACAATTGCTGCGGTTGTTTTGATAGGAAATTTTTCTTTTTTGGGCAACCACCAAACAGTAATTAATAGCAGAGGGAATAGCGGACCGAGGAATTTAGCTATGTTGTAGGAGATGATTCCCAACGCTAAACCAAAGCCAACAATCATTATTCCTGCGGGGTTAATAGATTCGTTTGATTTATCAAACATTCTTACCTCAATTTCTGAAGTTAATGGTTAAAGCGTTTTCATGTCCCTTTTTGAATTAATCTCGTTACCCTTTCTCCGTAGAACGAGCATCAACATTATCTACTTCTGTCTCTAAAACGTTGCTGTTGTTTACCACTTGGGCTTTGTTGTTGATTGATTCCATATTGTTCTCGAATTGCTTTTAATCTTTCATCCAGTGATAAATTCGCCCAACTCTGTTGTTGTGAGAAAGAAGGAAGCGGATTGGTTGATTGGTTTGGAATAGTTTTATTTTGAATTTCTTGGTGTGCTTCTGATGTCGGCTCCGGTGGTATTTTTGGTGCTGGTTGTGTTGCTTCTTTATTCTCGGATAGTTTATCAATTACGTAATTCCAATCTACTCCCATTTCTCCCATCATATGAATGCTGCTGGGAGTAATTCTTTCTGCTCCTTCTCCACCAAATGAAGATGCACCTTTGAGGTAGTAATCGGTGGAAACATAACCGAATTCTTTATCTAAATATATTTGGTTATTGTTTGGTTGTTTATTGTTGTTTTGGCTGGTTCCAAAGGTACTGTTTTCTGGTTGTAAATCTGCTTGTTGTTGGAGTTGTAAATCTTCTTGATATTGAATATGTTGTTGATTTAGTATTTCTGGTAAATCTTCCTGTAATTCTTCTACTTGTTTTTCTACTTTTTCCTCTTCTTCAGAGAATCGTTGGTGAAAGGCATATTTATGACTTATATTTACTTCACCATTTTCATATCTAAATACTTCT
>ERZ1740062.720-NODE-720-length-15658-cov-4.520733_pt1 | contig 15658 bp, 19 predicted proteins | sample MGYA00581741_ERZ1740062 | MGnify/ENA primary metagenome ERZ1740062 (study PRJEB43018, sample SAMN04849747) | marine metagenome | isolation source: floating plastic debris | place: Pacific Ocean | collected 2008-09-01 | study: EMG produced TPA metagenomics assembly...
TTAAGGGACGCGATTTACAGAATGTTCGTGTAATCTCGCTCTTGGGCGGCATTTCTCAAGCAAAGCGTTTCAATCCAGCGGAATTTGCTTGGCAGTTTGCTGAGCTCTTTCACGGCGAAGGATACCTGGTGCCCGCTCCTGCCCTAGTGGATAGTGAAGAAACCAAACATGCCCTGTTGGAACGTTGTGGGATCAACCAGATTTTTGATCAAGCCGACAACTTAGATGTCGCTTTCCTGAGTGCCGGCGGTATCGAGGGCATCACGACGTCATATCGTTTAGGACATCTCACTGAGGCTGAAAGATTGAGCCTCATAGAGGCCGGCGCTGTCGGCGACCTCTTGTACAATTTCATCTCCGAAGATGGAAAACTTGTCGATCACAACGTAAATACAAGAGGGATATCTGTTGGTCTGGACAGGTTGAAACGAGCGAAGGAACGCGTGTTGATCTCTGGCGGCGCTGAGAAGGTGAAGGTCTTGCTCGGATGCGTCCGATTGGTAACGCCAACAGTCTTTATCACGGACGAACATACCGCAGAAAAAATGCTGCAGTCCTGATCGAAGCTAAGCAGCAAAAATGCTATCTATCACCGCTGGCAACTCGGCCATGGATGAAATGATCCGGTCTGGTTGAAGCGCCGCAAGTTTGGATTCCAAACCCGCAAGCTTGGCGTGCGATCCACCAAGAAAACCGATTGATTTCATGCCTGCAGCCTTGGCGGCCGTCAAACCAGCTGGGCTGTCTTCAACGACGACACAGCAATCGGGTCTGACATCGTGATATGCCGCCGCGTGCAAAAATAGGTCTGGGGCAGGCTTTCCACGATTTACGGTCCCGGCTCCAAAACGCTGTCCGGCAAAAGTTTGATCCAGTCCGGTGATGTGAAGTGAAGCGTCGATACGATCTGGACTGCTCGAAGATGCTATACACGTAGGCAGGGAAAGGGTTCTGAAAATCTCCTCTATGCCATCGATTGGACTCAGTTCCGCACGAAAGCGTTCAAACAGTTCTGCTTTGAAGGACGCCTCATCAAGCGGGGGCACGTTGATACCCATAACATCGTATAGAGACGCATCGGCCTTACTGATTTGCTTTCCGAGGAAAACATCATAGGCATCTGCGACTGTAATCTCGACGCCGTGGGACGACAAATACTTGAGCAGTAGCTCAACAGAAATTACTTCGCTATCGACTACCACTCCGTCAAAGTCAAAGATCACAAGTGAGGGCATTTTCTCTTTCATACGAAGTGTTCCATTTCGTCGCCTCATTCGAAGCGACACTACACAGTAACATACTGATATGCATCAAATATCTGGCTTTCTTGAAAACATCATTGTCGGTGTTGGCGCATGTAGACAACCTGAGGCGAGTAGTTGCAGCATCATCAATGCTGCTGATGTAGCTAGAGCCCAATAGCAAGGATGCTCCATGAAAACTCAAATGCCAAATCTCTGGGAGGACGACGACCACGTCTATGTTTCAGATGAAATGTTTCAATTCCTTCCACCAGATCTTCGGACGGCAGTATCAGCCCGAAAGCAAGAAGGTGAGGACATGCTCAAAATCGTTGATCGAGATCTTCAGGGCCTCATTCGCTTGGTAAAGGCTATCCCAAGCTCATCTAGCCTCAGCTTCATTTTCCACCGTCTTCGAAAGAGCGCAAGTAACCTCACTCCAGAAGCTATCATGGAACAGGAAGTTCTAAACACGGCGTTCATCGTCACTTACTCGCGCCTCTTTGCCAGTGGCAATGGTGCCCTGCGCCTTGAGCGATCAGCTATTCCCGTACATCTTCAACAAGTGCATGACGATATCATCCAGCTTAGAAATGAGAGATATGCGCACAATGACGATCATGTATCCATGACGTCAGGGATCAACATCGAGTTCGACGACAACGGCTTTCACATCAACACACAGATGACCATGGGGATGTACTTAGGGGGTCGAGATGAATGGGAAGAGCTTATCCAGTTTGTTGATAGCCACATGCACTCTCGACTCTTCAAAATACTGGATCGCTTGAAGCAAAAAACAGGTTACGATTGGACCTTCCCCGAAAATTCACCACCTGCGTGGGTTGGAGACTATTGCTGAACGAGCGGGCGTACAGTGGATTGACGGTAGTTGTGATCTTTGCACGCGAACACCTTTTGAAAACACACGATTGTAACGTTGCATGGTTGTAGAAACAGTCATGGCGCGTCTATAAAAAGCTCAACCAAGGTAACTTGGCCACTGTTTGATACAGTTTCTTTCAGGGAGTAGCTCAGTTGGTAGAGCGGCCGTTTTAGGTTCGGTAGGTCGTGGGTTCGAGTCCCACCTCTACCGAAGCACGTTGAAATTCGCTACGAAATTGAAGGCTTTTTTAGGTCAGCATTACTGAATTATTTAACATAATCAAAATTATGCGCCGAAAGCTGATTCATGCCGGTATCTGTCGGTTTCCCTAAATAATGGGATTGATTTTTTGGGACTCATTTCTTCGCAAACCGGCCCTTGTACGGTTCTTACGCAAGCGGCTAACACGCGGACAAACCGAGCTTTCCCTGCAACTGCGCCGATGTCTGCTTCACATTCAAAACTCAACAATTGACGACTGCGGACAAGCTAGGAGACACTTTGCTAACTTCACCGCGTCTAGAGGGATTTTTCGCCATATGGCTTTCGATCTTTATGCGACAACGTTTTTGGCTGGCTTGCTTTACGTCTTAATCCCAGGCCCGGCCACGCTTGCCGCCCTGAGCCTTTCGGCGACCGTTGGTCGAGGTGCCTGTGCCCGATTTCTGGGGTTTCATCTGCTCGGAGACCTAACATGGGCCATACTTGCAATTTGCGCTATCGTCGGGATTTCGCAGACGGGACCACTCCTGTTCGATTTGTTAGGCATCGTATGCGGGTTCTATCTGATCTGGCTTGGTGTCAAAGCCTTGCGCAGCTCTGGCAGCCAGCAAGCCGAGATCGTTAGCACACCCTGGAAATCCGGACTGATGTTTGGTTTCACAAACCCCAAAGCCTATCCATTCGCTCTTGCAATGTTCACGGCGGTTTTTGCCCGTTACGAAGAGGCGATGACGTTTCAGAACGCTGCACCGCTTGTTTTGGCAGCTTTCTGCGGGTTCTCTTTCGCGACAGTGGGTGTCGTCTTTTGGACCGGTATGCCAATCACTCGGAAGATCTTTTCTAGGTATGGCAGATTGATAACGCGTGCGATTGGGCTTGTGTTCATTGCGGCAGGCACGAAGTCAATTCTAAGCGGATCATCCAACATCGGTTTCCGCACATAGCAAAGCGATTGAAGGTATGAGACTTGCAGTTCTTGCAGATATACATGGAAATTCATCCGCTTTGGCCGCTGTTCTCGCAGACATGCGGGAACTCGGCGTCTCAGCAGGTGTAAATCTCGGTGATCATTTCAGCGGCCCTCTGGATGCGTTCGGAACAGCCGAACTCTTGATAGCTCAAGACTTCCAATCCATTCGCGGCAACCATGACAGATGGCTAGTTGAAAATGACCCTTCCAAGATGGGTCCATCAGACCAGGTTGCACACGCTCAATTGAACCACACACACTTCGACTGGTTGAAAGCGCTGCCTCCCACTCTTCAAGTCTTCCAAGATATTTTTCTTTGTCATGGAACGCCCAAAAGCGATCTGACCTATTGGCTGGAGCGGGTCGAACCCGACGGATCAGTCAGGCGCAGCACCCTTGAGGAAATCGACGCCGAAGCTCTGGGCCTAGACGCGTCCTTAGTCCTGTGCGGTCACACGCACATTCCACGACTGGTGCGGCTTGCGGATGGCCGTATAGTCGTGAATCCGGGCAGTGTCGGCTGTCCTGGATATGATGATGACACCCCAGTCCATCACGTTATGCAAACGGGCACGCCCAATGCTTCATACGCTATCGTTGAAAAGAACGCAGGTGAGTGGCTTACAACGTTCCGTTCAGTGCCTTACGACGCCAACCGGATGATAAATCTCGCAAGGTCTAATGGGCGGGAAGAATGGGCACAAGCGCTTGCGACAGGTTGGCTTGGAGAGTGAAAACATCTGAAAGCGGACCATGGCCAATTGTGCCATTTACGTAGGCTTCAGTACCGGTCAAGATACGCTAGGGGCAGGACAATGAGTTCAAATAATTCGGGCTCTTAGGATTTATTGCACAAACGAGTGTTTTTCACTTTTACGCTGGCAGGTTACTAGACCAATGACAGAGTACTTTGCTCACCGATTTCGCCAACTTCGCGGAGACTTCGGTGTTTGTTTACGCACCTAATCGATAGCTTGCTGAAGGTTAGGGTGTGCGGTTGAGCGCAGAACCTATCAGGCTCATACCGAAACCGGCGAAAATTACGGCGGCGCACCCTTGGACCCATCTCCTTGCCTTTGCATACGTGGCAGCTGCCCTCTTTGTAGAAAATATAAAGGCATAAGCGCTGTTTGTAGCAAATGCTAATGCAATGCAAAGGATGGTCGCGACTGCGACGTGCAAAAACGACTGATCGTAATGCGTTCCCAAGGACAAAGTGGCCATCCATGCGGCAACCACCTTCGGATTAGACAGATTGAGAAGAAGACCGCGCAAAAACCAATGTCCTTGAGCTGCACCCACTGAAATTTGCGGCTCGCGTTCGCGACACGCACGTACTGCTGAGATCGCAAGCCAAAAAAGGTACATTCCCCCCACAAACTTCAATACGATAAGCAGGCCAGAAGCTGCTTGCAGGATCGCCCCGATACCGGTTGCGGCAATAAGGCCCCAGAAAATGTGTCCAACTGACAACCCAACACCAAACAGTAATCCATGCCGGCGCCCTTGGCTCATCGAATATGTCGCAACGGCGAGTGTTGCGGGCCCGGGCGATGCAACCAGAACGGCAAAGGCGATGGCGACGACAAGCAGTGCGTCAAGATCCAGCATCGTTTTCCCTTCTTGTCATGGCAATAGCGGTAGATACAAGACAGACGGTCAGGCACCGCATACGCAATTTTGAAACTATCAGGCGAGCGGGGACAAGGTTAGTGTAAAGAAGATTTCTTTCAGAAACGCGGGCAGAGTCGAAACTGATAAAATCATCAGCATCACCCAAGTCTAACAACGTTGGGAGACCAAATTGGGGTCGATTCCGGCTCAGTGCAGAATAGGGCGCTAAGAGCTTCTAGCCCCGTTTGACCCCATAATGACCCTTCGCTGCACGATGCTTGAACTTGTTAGATCGGGACAAAGCGGAAATTTGACCCCGCAGTTCTACCGACCGGACCGTCTACTGAAGCAGAATTCTGACGAGAGCAGAGTTGTTTGGGCGGCACGTATTTGCTGAACACGAACCGTGACCGCGCGCGCCCATGGCTCTGACCGAAATCGGCGGTGCCATTATGCTTACCGAACAAAACGACATTTTTTGAAGACCGATGTCCTTTTGGCGTGTCATCGTGCGTCATGTCCATGAAAGCACTGTTGCTTTTGGAAACTGGAGAGAACGATGCGCTACACACTTTTGACATACACACGACCCGAAGACTTCGCGAAAGTCCCGCCGGAAGAGCTTGGGCAACTCAAGGGCCTTTTTGGTGCCTATATTGGCGCATTGAAAGAAGCAGGCATCTTGGCAGGCGTCGACTGGTTGCAACCTACGAGTGTTGCAACAACGGTTTCTGAAGGCGGAGACCGTATCCAGGACGGTCCTTATGCTGACTCCAAAGAGACGTTGGGCGGGTACATGACCATTGACGTGCCAGACCTGGATACAGCTATCGCTTGGGCCAAAAAGTGTCCCATGGCCAAGATTGGTGCGGTTGAAATTCGTCCTTCCGCTTCGGAAGAATAGTGTCCGCAGAAGCGCGCATGGCCGAAGTCATGCGCGCCTCTTACGGTAGGTTGCTTGCGATACTTGCCAGCAGCGGCAGCGATATCATCGCCGCCGAGGATGCACTGTCTGATGCTTTTTCCAAAGCTCTTATCCATTGGCCCAAGGAAATGCCCCGAAACCCAGAAGCATGGTTGCTCACAGTTGCACGAAATCGCCTGAAGGATACCTATCGCAAAGATAAGCGTATCGAATTTCACGATGAGGTACCTGAGCCAGAACAGGCCGATGCGACAATCGACACCATCCCAGATGACCGACTGAAGCTCATGTTTGTTTGCGCGCATCCAGCAATTGATGCCCGTATCCGCACCCCTTTGATGCTGCAAACTGTTGTGGGGCTTGACTCAGAAACAATCGCGCGCGCATTCCTGCTACCTCCTGCGACGATGGCCAAACGTTTGGTGCGCGCAAAAACCAAAATCAGAGCATCCGCCGTTGCGTTTCGCGTTCCTGAACCTGAGGAACTAGATGACCGGGTTTCTGCCGTTCTTGAAGCGATCTATGGTGCGTTCTCTCGGGATTGGTTGGCGGAAAACACTCTCGCTGAAGAGGCGTTCTTTTTGGCAACACTGCTAGCTGACCTTCTGCCAAACAATGCAGAGGTTCTGGGCTTGGCTGCGGTGATCACTTTCATGCTTTCACGGCACGGAGCTCGGATCAGGGACGGTAAGTTCATCCCGCTAGAGGAGCAAGACCCGGCGCATTGGGATCAGGCGTTGATGCAGCAAGCCAGCACGTATCTGACCAAAGCGCAGTCGATAGGAGAGCTTGGTCGTTTTCAACTCGAGGCTGCGGTTCATGCGGTTCACGCCGACAGGTTCAATACCGGAACGATCAACTGGGATGCTCTGGTCCATCTTTACAGGGGGCTCTCTCATCTCGCGCCGACGATAGGTACAACGGTAAGCTATGCTTCAGCATTGGGCCGTACCATTGGTCCAGAAGAAGGTTTGGCAGCACTTATGCAGATCGATAGCAAAGTGCGGGTTTCCTTCGCACCTGCGCAGGCTGTTGAGGCTCACTTTCTTCAGCAAATGGGCCGAACCGAGGAAGCGGCGACTGCATACGATCTGGCGATTGCGCTCACGGTCGAGACGCCATTGCGCGCGCACCTTGCCGCCAAACGGGAGGCATTAACCCCAAAACTACACTGATGAGGGCACCATGAAGAAGCTAATTAAGGTGATTATTTCTGTAGGAATGCTTGTTGGTGCTGTTTGGATTGCCAGCTTTGTCGTTGATGCGGCGCGCACTGTACCCTCCAAACCGTCTGTTTTGACCTGGCTACCCGGGTCTGCGGCACAGTACGTTCGCATCAATGGATTGGAGACACGATACCTGCGCGAAGGATCAGGGCCGAACCTACTCTTGCTGCATACCTTTTCAACGGAAATCGGTCACTTCCGAAAGATCATCCCCGAACTGAGAAAACACTACACCGTTTGGGCGCTGGATTTGCCAGGCTTTGGGTATTCCGACTTTTCAGCTGATCTAGTGACTCCAGAAGGATACGCAGATTTCGTATCTGCGTTCATCGCTCATTTCGAGATCACAGACGTTACGCTTGTTGGCGAGAGCATTGGGGGTACCATCCCTTTGGTGATGTCCGCGGATGAACACCCTGAAATCCATAAAATTGCAGCGCTTGATCCCATCGGGGCAGCACCAAAACCACTAGCACGCTCCAGCAAAGCAGGTTCGCTCTTCCACCGTGCCGTCAGCACGCCAATCGTGGGAGAATTCGTGCTGCGTATGCGGTCTGCGAGCGCTTCAAAAGCAGTGTTAGATGGTGCTGTTGCTGACACAAGGTCCATTCCTACGGACTACTTCACGGACCTCATGACCATTGCGCAGAGGCCAGAGTTCGCGAAAGCGCAGCTTACCTTCATAAGAAATGCAAAGGAATGGGGCGAAGTTACCGGACGTCTGGCAGATGTTAGGGCGGAAACACTCCTTCTGTGGGGGTCGCAAGGATGGGCCACAGCTGCACAGCGTGCCGCGTTCACGGCCAAGCTTCCAAACGCAAGTGCTTTAACCTTACAGGGATGTGGGCATTTTATTGCATTGGATTGTCCCGACGCGGTGTTGGCCGCTTTAATGAAACAGTGAGCCAGTGACCAAGGCACGGCCTCCTTTGACGCAGCAAAAAGGGCGCGATGAACACCGCGCCCTTTTTTCGTGTTGTCCCCTCATGGAGCATCACTTCACCCAATACGGGCTCGCCATAGCAAAACCAGGCTGTCCGGCAAGAAGCGGACCCGCTTCGGCCATGTAGGCTGCAAACCACGGTGATTGTGTATTGGCTTCGAAAGCCGCCATGGTGGTGTAGACTTCAGTGATATGGACTGTGTCAGGGTCACCCATATCAAGCGCAAAGATGTAGTCGACATGGACGGTATCTTCTTCGGCGCGCACCTTCAGATGTTGATCCCAAAGATCAACGAGAGCATCTCGTTGCCCTGGTTGCGTCTTTACTGTCAAAAAGAGCGCGACTTCCGCCGATGAAATATCTTCCGCTTGTGCGCTTGAAATGCCCAAGGCGACGGTGACGGCAAATGCTGTGGCTGCGTGGAAAAGTTTGCTCATTGAATTTCTCCTATGTGTGATGAAGGGCGACATGCCGCTTCACCCACATGACGATCGCGATGATATCGAAAGGACAATCCAACAAAAAAAACGCTCCACCGGGTCAGGTGCAAGGTCTGCGATAAGAGCTTATGGCCATTCGCGCGCGGCGCAGCATCAGTCGGTATGGGCTTTCTGCGGACAAAGTTGCCGTTTATCGCGGATGTATCAAGGTCGGCGGTAACAAGCTTGCTGACGCGCAATAATACCCATCGTAGCAGCGACCAGCCTGGAAACGGTAAGGCCGCCTATGCCATCAACATCAACCTCAGGCATGATCTCCACGAAATCGACCGCCGCGATCCTTCCGCGTTTAGCCGCAGCCTCGATCAACTCTAGAACTTGATAGAAACCTAAACCACCGGGAGACCGACCAATCGTGTTGGGTGCAATCGACGGGTCAAGTGCGTCGATGTCGATGCAAAGTATGACCTGTGCGCCCTCATTGATCTCGTCAATAACAGGCTGCAAACCATTCTTATGGATGTCCTTTCCAACGAAAAATCTTTGCGCCCCACGCAAGAGCATCCTCTAAATCTGAAGAATGGCCTGAGCCAATGCCACGCGCGCCGACTTGGATAATTTTCTCGATGTGGTCCATCTCCGATGCTCGACGCATGGTCGAAGACAACCCATGCGTCTCGCCCATATGGCTTTCACGCCAGTCGATATGAGCGTCAATCTGCAGTATGGTGTATGATTTCCCAGTGTCGCCCATCGCTTGAAGCATTGGGATCGGAACGGAATCGTCGCCTCCTATTAGGATAGGTACGACTCCCTGACTAGTTATCTTTGAAATCGAGTCACGAATGGTGGCGCGGTTCGCTGCGAAATCAGTTTCGCTCCAAGGCAGATCGCCGCAATCGACGCTAGGCTTCGTACCTTCCGGAAACGTCGGCCCACCTAAATCAAAATTGTGCCGGTTAATGTTTGCCGTCAACGAGCTGATAGCTTGGCGTAGCGAGTTCGGGCCGTTTTGTGCATATGGGCCGACCGAACCATAAGGTGTCGCACAGGGTGCGCCGATGAACGCTGATGACGCGTCGATTGATAAAAAATCAGAACAGGCTTCCAAACCCAGAAAGGTCTTGGATTCCGTTGCACCAAATAGAGCAGCTAAATCCGGTTTTTTATTCATTTTTTACCCCTTCGAGGGAATTAAGCCTATTGTCTCGCATTTTGCTACATAAGGCAGCCATTCGTACAAAGCGTGGCTTCGGCTACAATTTAAGAAATCGCGACCACGATCCCATAGATAACTGCAAGACCACTTGACCCAAGCGTGAGAACCATACCGCCAAGACGACCCGCGACGTTGCCTGTTGTAAAAGCGAGCGCATACCCATGAGCAAGTCGGCCGATGACGAACGCAGCCGACAAAAGCCCGAGGATCAGGGGATTGCCTCCTTGCATCTCAAGCAGCGCGATCAGGATGACAAATAGCGGTGCGTATTCGGTCAGATTGGCCTGAGCGCGGATACGCCTTTCGAGGGATTTGTCGTCGCCGTCCCCGATGGAAACACCCCCTGATTGGCGGCCTTTGATCACATGCCAGCTCAGGACAAGGAGCAGAGCAAGAAGACAGCTCCCGAGAAGGGTTGTGATGGGTAGTGAAATTTCAGTCATCCTCAACGTTTCCAAATACCCTTTACCTTTTGTCGATCGTAGCCAAATCCGTAAGGAGAACCAACGCTACAAGGAGTTCGCAGATCAAATCTGCAACCGTCCACAAATGGCTGAATGAATGAGCTATGAACCCAGTGTCCAGACGCCTTAGAAAACAATTTTTTGGAACCTAGGTTTATCAGCAGACGAATTGATTGGACTCATCCGCATGACGCTTGCCCAACCCCTCCCTGCCGAAAACGTGCAGGACTATCCTCGGCCACCAGCTCTGGAACCTGTTCCACAACGTATCACCGTCACCTTGAACGGCATGATCATCGTCGATTCCGCCAAAGCCTTGCGAGTTTTAGAGACCCATCATGCCCCGACTTATTACATCCCGCCGAGCGATATCTCAGGGCAGTTGATCCCAGTCAAAGGCAGTAGCTTTTGTGAGTGGAAAGGGGCAGCCCGGTACTTTGATGTGGTTGCCAATGGCCGCACGGCCGCGCGTTCAGCATGGTCTTACGACAACCCAAACTCAACATTTTCAGCGCTTGCAGGGTATGTAGCATTCTATGCGAGCAAGATGGATAGCTGCACTGTTGGTTCAGAAATGGTTCGACCTCAACCTGGTGATTTCTATGGCGGTTGGCAGACAAGCAATCTCACCGGCATAGTGAAAGGCGCGCCGGGGACGAGGCACTGGTGAGCAACAATCACACAACACGATGAATTTTCCCAAGCTGTCGGATAGTGTCGCCTTCAACTCTTAGACTCTTCGTAGGCAGTCGCAGCATCGCTAAGGAATCTGACGGCATCATTGAGTTCTGACTGGGTGTACGTCGCAGCCCTTTCTTGCAGCTTGGTGACAGTGCTGCGGTACAATGGACCAACGGTCTCAAACAGATGTTTCGTCGGATGCACAATGATCCCGCGCCGATCATCAGGATCGTGGTCGCGCTTGATCAGATTACCCTTTTCCAATCTATCCAACAGACTGGTTATGGACCCAGATGTCAGACCGAGCTCTTTCCCGATCTGACTTGGCTTCATTGGCGAAGTGGCCAGCAAGTTGAGGCAGCGCAGGTCGTTGCGGCTGACATTCACGAGCGCAGCGGCCTGTGTATCCAAACGGTCGATAGCGTCGTACAGGCGACGACACACCTGAACCAAATCCTCAGCAGTCTGATTGTGGTGATGCGGATCCTCGCCAGCCATAAGTTATTACCTTGATTGTCAAGTTAATTGATCACCTTACATATAGAGATACAAGCTTTCCACCGCAACAGATCGCACGCTGATGACCTATTTCACCCATGAATTCGAAGACCAGATCTCGCTGCAAGGCGTCGGTATCAAAAAGGTCATTACCTACAAGGTGCTGTTCATGCCGCCGCATTTTGAGAACGAACTGCCCTTCAAGCAGTATCCCCGCCTACGGGTCGAGGGCGAGATTGCCGACGTCCCGGTGCGCGGGGCCTGGATGCCCGTTGGCGATGGACGGAGATATTTCATCGTCTCGCCAGAAGTGAAAAAGCAGACTGGTTTCGACGTTGGCGATATGGTCGAAATGCGCTTCCGCATTGATGATCAGGACCATGTTGATATTCCGGCGAGTCTGCAGCTCGCACTGCGCGAAGACGATGCGGCAAACGCCCTTTGGGACAAGCTGACAGCGGGCAAGAAACGCATGTTCACGTTTCATGTGTCCTCAGCAAAAACCGCTCCAACCGAAGCGCGGCGCGTGGCGGAGGCAATGGAGGCCATCGGGCGCGGCATCACACTGCGCGATCTTCAAAACGAGCGGAAGGCGAAGAAATAGTTCTGCAAAGCCTTGATTGACTCTTTTGACAAGTTACTTGATGATCAAGTTATATTTGCGAAAGCGCGGTTTCGCACGCCGCCCAGGTCAATCAGGAGTTCTCAATGCTATCCACCCTCACCACCATTGCAGCCATCATTGGCTGTCTTACGCTTCTCATCATCCTTCTATCAGCCCTGTCACCAAGGAAGCTGGAATACACGGAAAGCATCACCGTCAACGCCCCTGTCAGGGACGTTTACGATGATATTCGCTTCCAAGATCGGCTGATGCGGTGGTCCGCCTGGCCAAAGGAAACCAAGTCCAAATGCGCTGTCGATACCGGTCACACCATTGAGGGCGAAGACGGGACCGTTGGCACCCGCACCGTGTTCTTCTCAAAGGGCAAGGCGATGGGGTTTCAAGAGATCCAGTCGCTCAAACCCAATCATTCTGTGACCTTCACGCTGGAAGGTGCCGGCCCACCCCATTTCCCGACAATGGTTTTCAAGCTCGAAGAGCTGAGCCCTGAGAAGACAAACGTTGTTCTCGCCTTCACCAACCGCATGCCGCCGCCCTTCAACCTGATCTGGAACTTTGCAGGCATCAGCAAGTGGACACGCAAGATGCACGTCAAAGATCTAGAGGGCCTCAAAGCGTTTTCGGAACCTCCGCACAAGGATGCAAATGGCACGGTCGTTGGGCGCGAACTGTCGGTTCCGAATCCTTACGAAATCCAGATGCCAGAGGTCGCGTAACATGGCACATGCACCACACCTCCCTTCCGAAGCTGCACCGGACGATGCTGCACCGTCGAACAACAAAGCAGCCATTGGCATTCTCATGCTGACCATCTTTCTGGACCTCCTGGGGTTCGGCGTTGTGATCCCGTTATTGCCTGAGTATGCGCGCTCCTTTGGTGCGACGGCTGGCATCGTCGGGGCTCTTGTCGCGGGCTACAGCCTCATGCAATTCATCTTTGGGCCGATCCTTGGCGCGCTGTCTGACCGGATCGGCCGGAGACCTGTGCTGTTGGGCACTATCGCGATCAATGGCGTGGCCTTCATCATCTTCGGATTGGCCGGGACGCTTGCGATGCTCTTTGTGGCCCGTCTCGTGTCAGGCATCGCCGCCGCCAACCTCTCGGTCGCCCAAGCATCTCTTGCAGACATGACGCCGCCATCTGAGAGGGCCAAAGTATTCGGGTTGATCGGAGCCGCATTCGGCATGGGCTTTGTGTTTGGTCCGCCACTTGGGGCCTTAATCGTTGGCACACTCGGCAGTGCCGCCGTTGGCTTTTGCGTCGCCGCCCTCTGTGCCCTGAATTTTGTGTCTGCGTTCTTGTTTCTGTGGGAAACCCGTGATCCGAAGGCTGCGCAAGCGAATACAGACGCTCGTGGTATTTTCGCATCTTTGCGCGAAGTCCCGGCCATCCGGCGGCTCTTTGCGGTGATGTTTCTCTTCACACTTGGGTTTTCGGTAATGCCCGTCATTGGTGCGCTGATCTTTGCAGATCGGTTCGGCCTGACTGCCGTTCACATCGGCTATGTCTTCACGCTGATTGGCGTCGCCACGGCAGCGGTGCAAGCTGCAATCGGTCCTCTGGCCAAGGCATTTGGTGAGCGCAGCGTCTTGCTTGTCGGCCTAGCCTTTGTCGGCGCTGGTATTGCCGTACTGCCATTTGTGCCCGTGCAGATGTTCTTGTGGGTCGGTCTGCCCGCCTTGGTGATCTACGCCTTCGGACATGCGTTCGTCTATCCGACACTCACAGCGCTCGTTGCGGCGGAAACAGATGAAGCACGCCAAGGGACGGTCCTCGGCCAGTTGCAAGCTGCTGGGTCTCTGGCGTTGGTCATCGGCCCTGTTGGGGCAGGCTATCTCTATGATGCGTCCGTTAGCGTACCGTTTTTGATCACCGGCGTAGTCCTACTCATCGCGATCTTCATCGCGGCTAGCCATCCCCGAAACCGCATTCAGACGACGTAAACCATTGGTCGCAAAAGCAGCCATACATGCCTTTTGCGGCATCGACGACTTTGGGCTCTCCACCGCCGTTGGCGAGAATTCCGAATCCCAACGGATGCCGTTCCTGAAGCCTTCACGGAATGCCCAAAGCCGCCGTCCGACGGCAGCATTTGTCGCTGCGCTGTGGGCCGTTAGAGGAGAGGTTCGCTGCAATCGCGAAATTGAGCTCCCAGTGAATTAGAAGTCTGTGGGCCGAAACGGACTTTGGCCAAGTTTGAGCTTATGACCGCTTTGTGTTAGGCAATGACGAACCAAGAGAAGTGACAGGCCATGACCATACCAAAGCTGAAACGAGTAAAGGTTTCCACTGAAAAGGAGCTTCGGATTTGGCTCAAAAAGAACTCTGATCAAGAGCAGGAAGTGATGATTGTTACTTGCAACCAGAAGTCTCGCGACAAACACATCGGCAGCGATCAAGTCCGGGATGCCGTTGTTCAGGGTGGCTGGAATGCCGGACGAAGCTACACTCTCGATAGTAACTTGGTCGGACATGTCGTCAGGCACACCTAACGAAGCTCATATTCTCACAAACGAACTGAATGCGGACATTGGTCATTGCCACAACATTTGTAGCCTAGGGCTCACCTCGGACCTTAGCTGCTAGTCATACGGATGGCCGAAGGGCGGGACAAAGGGTGATTTCGCTGCAGTATTTTGAAGGTCTGCTTCATCTTCATAAGTGCCGTTGCCTAGCGTTCGCCGAGGGAACAAATTTGGTTCCGCTAACCGAGTTCTAGACTGGTAACCGCGAAGCATTTGTGCGCGGCCCTATCAAACATTCCGTTGTACATTCGCGCGGTTTGGAATCCAGGTTGCCATTCCATGGTCCGGTACATCTCAGTGAGCGCGGTTGAGGCATTCGGGACATCCATACTGATCGGTCCGCTGATGCCTGTGGCCGCATGCGCCATCAGTTCGCGGGCGACATCCACGTTTGTAGCGACCAGCGGGCCAATCTTGGCGCCAGTTTGGCAGGAACGGATCGTGCAAAAGCCTACAATGGTGCCTTGGTCATATTTGACAAAAGTGGTTCGATTGTCGCTTCCGATAAGCCATGGGCGAAGGTAGTTGGCCTTGGAAACACCAGATGCCGCGCCTTCCATTTGTATCAAGATCGGAATGTCATCCGGTAAGGCCGTACGAATACTCTGGTCAAACTGTCCACTTAGGTGCCCCGTAAATCGCGTCGTTGCACCAGTGTAGGTGAAGCCTGATGCCCGGTAATTTTCTTGCTGCGCTTCAACGCCATCCAGGCCTACCGTTCGTGACCCTGCATGTTGCAACGCGTGCCTCCAAAGCCGAAGGCCAATCCCCCGCCCGCGAAATTCTTTGCGCACGATGTAAAGTCCCAAAAAAGCGAAGTCGTCCGTATGGTTGACAACCGAAATGGAAGCGATGGGGTGGTCCTGCTCGTCGACTGCCTCAAAGAACCCCGCCGGGTCCGCTGCGAAGAAAGCGTCTGCATCATCGAGGCCAGGGTTCCACCCTTCATCGACCGCCCAGTCCAGGATCAAAGACAGTTCGTTCAGCGTCGCGGTTCGATATCTTGTCATTTCCGAAGTGCATCTTTTAGGGAAACCGGCCCGGATGGACGATCACGAAGGTCCAGTTGCATGAGCAGATCAAGCAGATGTCCCTTCATAATCACTTCGGCACCATCTGCGTCTCCGTCACGAAAAGCATTCACAAGCCCCATATGCGAGGAGCTATCAGACCGCGC
>ERZ1740062.721-NODE-721-length-15635-cov-3.893774_pt1 | contig 15635 bp, 15 predicted proteins | sample MGYA00581741_ERZ1740062 | MGnify/ENA primary metagenome ERZ1740062 (study PRJEB43018, sample SAMN04849747) | marine metagenome | isolation source: floating plastic debris | place: Pacific Ocean | collected 2008-09-01 | study: EMG produced TPA metagenomics assembly...
TGTTTTTCCGCGCCGGACGGTACGCTCTGCCGCGCGTGTTCTGCCCGCCCTTCTTCTTGGCGGGGCGCTGTCCCTCCTCCTGACACCGCCGCTTTATGCCTATGGCCTTGTTGGGGGGGTCGCCGAGACGCTGGAGGCGGGCACCCTTAACGCAGCCTCTGCCGGACGGCTGCAAATGTGGGGCGACGCCTTGACGCTGATCGCCGAACGCCCGCTTTTCGGCTATGGCCACGATCAATTCGTTCAGGTCTACACCGACGGACCCTTACGGGCGCTGCAACCCCACAACACGCTTGTAAGCTTTCTCTTCGATTTTGGGGTCGTGGGCGGCGGCTGCCTTGCCTTCCTGATCCTCTCTTTGTGGTGGCGCGGGACCGCGCGGGTCCGACGCCCTGGCAACGGCTGGAAGCTTGCGGGATTTCTGGTCGTGGCCACCATGGCTGGCGCATCGTTTTTCGACGGCGTGCTCTACCACGAAATCCCCATCCTGATCGTCGCAATGGGTTTTGCCGTCCTGTTTGCCGAGCCGCGCACCCCCCGGGCCTGATGCGCCCCCCAACTTGTCAGCCGTGGCCACATCCGCTAGGTCCAGGCGCGAGCGAGTATTGCGAGGACGTCGATGCCCAAGATCAACGGCAATGAAATCCGCCCCGGCAACGTGCTGGACCACAACGCGCATCTTTGGGTCGCCGTGAAGGTCAGCCATGTCAAACCTGGCAAAGGCGGCGCCTTTGCGCAGGTCGAGATGAAGCACATCCGCAACGGCTCTAAGCTGAACGAACGCTTCCGCGCCGCCGATAAGGTAGAGCGTGTCCGCCTTGAGCAAAAAGACCAGCAATTCCTCTACGAAAACGACGGTATGCTGGTCTTCATGGACGCCGAAACGTATGAGCAGATTGAGCTTCCGGCCGATATCCTGGGCGACCGCCGTCCGTTTCTGCAGGACGGCATGACCATCACTGTGGAGTTTTATGAGGCCGAGGCGTTGTCGGCCAGCCTGCCTCAGAAAGTGACCTGTCAGGTCGTCGAGACCGAGCCGGCGGTGAAGGGTCAGACCGCGGCCAACAGTTTCAAACCCGCGATCCTCGACAATGGTGTCCGCGTGATGGTGCCACCCTTCATCGGCCAGGACGAGCAGATCGTCGTCAACACCGAGACGATGGAATACGCCGAAAGGGCGTAGACCGACGCGGCTTCAGCCCTCGCCCTCCGCGATCGCGTATTGCGCGTGGCGCAGACGGCTGAGCGCGGGGCTCTGGCGGTAAAGCGCATAGACACGGTGGATTTGGTCGAGTTCCAGAACCAAAAGCCCGGTCAAGGCCTGCATCATCGCCAGCCGACCGCCATCGCCCCGCGCCCGCATCATCGCGGTCAAGCGGTCGCCGACATAGTGTTTTAGCGCGCCGCTGACCCAGCTTGACCAGACGTTGTGATAGACAAAGAACAACGCGAATTCGTCGAGTGTGTCGAAATACGCCTCGTCGAATTGCCCCGACACCACCGTGTCGCCATGCGCCGCGGCAAGCGCGCGCAGCCGGCCAAGCTCTGCCTCCGGCACCCGTTCGCTGATGTCGCCCATCTGAAACAGCGCCAGCATCAGCCCATCGGGCCAATGGCGCAGTTCCACCCGCAACCGGCGCGACAACGCCCGGTAGTCGCGCAAAAACGTGGCATCAAGCCCCATCGCAGCCTTGACCCGCGGGATCGTCCAGGGCGGGCGAACGCGGGGTTTGTGCTCTTTCAAAAACGCCTCGAACGGATCCATGCCGGCGCCCTCCTGGTCCGGGTCTAGGCGATGCTGTCTGAAATAACCGCTAACGCCCGGCCCTTTCCCTTCCCCGCCCCGCCCGGTAAAGGAACGCGACCCAGCCACAAGGTGCCCCGCATGTCCCAGGCCTCGGCCAACCTCAACCTGATGATCAAGGCCGCGCGCAAGGCCGCGCGCGGGCTTCTGCGCGACTTTGGCGAAGTCGAGAATCTGCAGGTTTCCGCCAAAGGCGCCGGCGATTTCGTCAGCCGCGCCGACCTCCGCTCGGAAGCGCAGATCCGAGAGGAGTTGACGACCGGCCGCCCGAACTATGGCTGGCTTGGCGAAGAAAGTGAGGAGGTCAAAGGCACCGACCCGACGCGCCGCTGGATTGTCGACCCGCTCGACGGGACCACAAACTACCTGCACGGCATGCCACATTGGGCGATCTCCATCGCGCTCGAACACAAGGGGGAGATCGTGTCGGGCGTCGTCTACGACCCCGTCAAAGACGAAATGTACACGGCCGAAAAGGGTCAAGGCGCCTGGCTGAACGACCGGCGGCTGCGCGTTTCGGCGCGCCGCGACATGATCTCGGCCGTGTTCGCGACCGGGATCCCCTTTGCCGTCAATCCCCAGCAGCTCCCCATTTTTTTGCGCCAGACGGCAAAGCTTGCGCCGGGTTGCGCCGGGCTCAGGCGGTGGGGGACGGCCTCGCTTGACCTTGCCTATGTTGCAGCGGGGCGTTTTGACGGGTTTTGGGAGATGGGCCTCAAACCCTGGGACCTGGCCGCCGGGATGCTTTTGGTGCGCGAGGCCGGCGGCCTCATCGGCCCAGCCCTGGAAGGCGGCGACCCTTTCGCGGGGGGCGGAATTCTCTGCGCGAACTCAGAACTTTACGACCGTTTCGCTGAGACAATTCGCACAGCCTAACCGTGCCGCCTTTTGCAGACTGTCGGGATAGGACAGCCATGCAAGGGGCGGCGCGATGAAGGTTCGGGGGCTTACCGTCTTAATCCTGGCCGCAATCTCGGCACCGGTCTCTGCCTGGACCGTCGATGCCAGCGGCGGCGATTGTGGGTATCTCGGCGGCTTTTGGGACGCCGTGACAGAAAGCTGCGCAGTCCAACGGATCAGCGCCACCAGCCTCGACAACCGGGTCGAGGGCGGCGCCACGCTGATTGTTGAGCAAAGCTTGGACATCGCCGCCAATGCCACGCTAAAAATCGATGGCGGCCGCCTGATCGTCGCCGAGGGCGCCCAGCTTGACAATGACGGCCGCCTCACCCTCCTTCCCGCCGATTTCAGCGCCGTGCTCGACATCGCCGGCACGATGGAGAACCGCGGCGACGTCACCAGCTTTGGCGGTGTCAGCATCGGCGGGACAGCCACCAACGCGCTGAACGCGACATGGATTGGCCAAGGGATTACCGAAATCACCGCCCCGGGCTTTCTGATCAATTTCGGCACGATCCGCCAGTCGGGCTTTCTTTTCATCGACGGCGCGCTCAGCAATATCGGCGATCCCGACATCTTTGCCGCACGGATCGAAAACCTCAGCGGCGTGATCGAGGTCCGCCCGTCTGGCCGGCTGGAGAATGTTTTGACGGCTGAGATCGAGAACGTGGATGGCAAGATCTATATCGAGGGCCGTTGGCTGAACACCCTTGAGGCCCGGGTCGCGAACGGCCCCACAGGCTTTACTTCGATCGTTGAGATCCGCGAGGGCGGCAACCTCGACGTGCTGCTCGCCAGTGTCTTCGACACCGACCGCTCGACACTGCAAACAGCGCTCGGCAGCACGATAAGCGTGGCAGAGCGCGGCGTGATGCGGGCGCTCGGCCCGTCTGTCACCGTGCTGCGCGGGACAAGTGTCATCGGACCTGGCGGGCGCTTCGAGCAGGACAGCGACGCGCAGCTTTTGCAGTTTTGCCAAGGGGTTTTCGATGCGACCGCAGGCACCGTCGTCAATGACGGTCGGATGGCGACGCTTGGCGGCGCGTTTCTCGGCCGGCCCTACCGCGGCAGCGGTCGCGCGGTCGCGCTGCCGCTCTGCATCGATTGACGCAAGTGCCCGCCAAAGCGTGCCGGATGATGGCGAAAAACGCGCTCAGCCCCCGCCTGCGGCGGGCCGGCGCGTGTGCGAGAGCCGCGCTACGGCCCAACCGGGCCCATGGACAGTGGTTAAAAAAATCGAGCACGCGTTGAACGCGCCAAAAACGCCGCGCATTTCCGCACGCCGGACGGCAAATCAAGCCGTTGATCTCAAAGATCGAGCATAGCGGCCACACCACTGCCAATGGCCAACTGCCAATGGGTAAGCGCGAACTGCTCACTGCTTGCCGCCACCTGCAAATAGCATAAATCCAAAAGCTAATGGGCAATGGGCAAATGCGAACTACAAAATAAAGACTTTAAGATGACTACCGCTTACCGCAGGCCACCTTGATTTTTACTGCAAAATACCTGCCGCTTACTGCCATCCACCACGTCCCCGCAGCGCCGGATGCACCCCGCATCACCCCGGCCTTTCCAGCAAGTGGATTTCGGCGGCCCCCGCGGTCATCCCGTCCGTGACCCGGTCAAAACGCAGATGCGCAAGTCCCGTGCCCTCGGCCTGGGTGAACAGCGTTCCGACAGCGCGGCCCGCGGCCGCGATCGCTGTCCCCGCGGGGGCCTGACCCGTGACGGCGACGCGGGCAAGGCCTTTGCGAAGCTCCGTCTTATGCTTCATCCGCGCCGTCGCCTCCTGCCCGACATAGCACCCTTTCTTGAAATCGACGCCGTGCAGCCGCTCAAACCCGGCTTCCAAAATATAGGTGTCCTCGGGCAACAGCTCGACGCCGGTCTCGGGTACGCAGTGGCGCACGCGCAGCGCGGCCCAATCCGCAGCGCCGGCCGGCGCCAGGCCGGAAAGCCGCCGCTCGGGTGCTGCATCATAAACCCGCCAGCCAAGCGCTGGGTCGCGCGGATCGGCCCAGACGTCCGCCCCCCCCGGACGCGCCCCACCCCAGATCTGCGCCACGCCCAGCGGCGTCTCAGCGAACCCAACATCGGCCCGCAGCCGGTAGAGCGTTAAGCGCTGGACCAGCGCCGTCAACCGCGCGGCAGCCACATCGAGGCGCAGCGCATCGTCCGCCTCGGTGACGAAAAAATCGAACAGGTATTTCCCTTGCGGCGACAACAGCGCCGCATAAACGGCACCCTCACCCACCCCGGTAAGATCGTTGGTGACAAGGTCCTGGAGAAACTTCATCCGATCCGCGCCGGTCACGGCCAACACGCGCCGGTCCTCCAAAATCAATCCCTGGGTCACTCTGCCCTCCCGAAAAAAGCGCCGATTGCGGTTGGCGGTGCGGGCACATATCCTACCCTCAGCCCAAATCCCCAGGAGCACTTTGCCATGTCCCTCGCCTTCGGCCGCCACGCCGTTTCGATCCCCGGCCCGTCCGTCATCCCAGACCGCGTTTTGGGCGCGATGCACCGGGCCGCCCCCAACATCTATGAGGGAAAGCTGATCGAGACAACGTATCACGTGCTCGACCGGTTGAAGGCCGTGGCGCGGACGGCGGGCAATGTGGCGATGTATATCTCAAACGGCCATGGCGCGTGGGAGGCGGCGCTTGTCAACACGCTCGCGCCCGGCGACCGGGTTCTGGTGCTGGCCACCGGACGGTTCGGCAAAGGGTGGGGCAAAATGGCCGAAGCGCTCGGTCTCGACGTGGAGGTGATGGATTTCGGGACGACGGGTCCGGTTGACCTGGCCGCGCTGAGCGACCGGTTAAGCGCCGACACGGCGGGCCAGATCCGCGCTGTTATGACGGTTCAGACGGACACCGCGACCTCTGTCCGCAACGACATCGCCGGCATCCGCGCAGCGCTTGACGCGGCGGGGCACGGCGCCCTCCTCTTGGTCGATTGCATCGCAAGCCTTGGGTGTGAGCGTTTTGAGATGGACGCTTGGGGTGTCGACGTCATGGTCGCCGGGTGTCAAAAGGGGCTGATGATCCCGCCGGGGGCCGCGTTTGTTTTCTCGGGCGACAAAGCCCATGCCGCCCGCGACCGCTTGGACCGCGTCAGCCCCTATTTCGATTGGCGCCCGCGCCATGCGCCCGAGATTTACTACCAGCTTTTTTGCGGCACGCCGCCCACGCACCATATCTTTGGGTTGGAGGAGGCGCTGACCATGCTTCTCGATGAGGAGGGGTTGGAGGCCGCCTGGGCGCGGCACGCCTGCCTGGCGCGCGCCGTTTGGGCGGCGGTCGATGCTTGGGGGCAGATCGGCGAGATGCGATGCAACATCGCGGACCGCGGGCATCGGTCGACCGCCGTAACTGCGATCCACACCGCCGAAAACGCCGCCGGACAGCTGCGCACCTGGTGCGAGGCGGAGGCCAACCTGACGCTTGGGATCGGGATTTCGGTCTCCGACGGGCTGGCGGCGCCGACCGGCGACAGCCTGTTTCGGATTGGGCATATGGGCCATCTCAACCCACCGATGCTGCTCGGCACGCTTGGCACCATCGACGCGGGCCTTAAGGCGCTTGCCATTTCGCATGGCGACGGGGCGCTGGCGGCAGCCACCGCCGCGATGGTGGCACCCGCTGCACGGGGGATCGAGCGCGCGGCCGAATACCGCCGCGCGCCACAAGGCCCACCCGGTTCGAACGGCGGCCGAAAGCGGTTCGCGACCACCTTGGATCCGATAACGCCGCCTGAAATCAAAGATGCCAACGCGGAAGGGGGTGCTTGATGGCTCAGGCGCTCGACAACACGCTGCAGCGGGTTCAGATGTCCCGATGACAACCAGTCAAACGCGCCGGCGGCAGAGCCGCATAACGGTTTGCGCTCCAGCAGAACTTCGCGACGGCTTGCACCGCGGCAGAGCCGCCGGTCGGATAGGGGTGCCGTGTCAAAGCCGGCGCCTGTGGATGGCCAAATCGTCGCCCGTGGGCTTGAGCGGCAGCCCTGACGCCAACCAATCTCGGTTGCGGCAAGGCCGACACCCCATCTTTGTTCCGACGTGAACGGCTTCCGAACTTGCAGCTGGTGTGGGCCGCTCCCCTTACCCTAATCGCAGCACGCACCGCTACTCTAATCTAATGCGCGGCGTGGGCTTCTACTCTTTCCTTCGGGCGACGCGTGCCTCCACCCTATCTTGATGACGGCGCGAGCCACTACCCTATCTCAAGGGCGGTGCGGGTCTCTACGCTGTCTTGAGGGCGGCGCGGGTCGCTACGGTTTCTTGCGGGTGGGGTGGGGGCCTAGCCTTGCTCGCGGGCGACGCGGGTCGCACCCTATCTTCGCAGCGGCTTGTGCCGCCAATGGGGGCGGATCATGGTGTAGGCGCCGTCCGAGGAGCAGTTTCGCGCCTTTGGACTGCAAGCCCGTTTTGGGTTCTGGCGTTCGGCCCAGAAGCGGTTTGCGGTTTTGCCACGGCTTTCTGCAACCTTGGCGCGGGTTTCGCTCGGTTTAGGCAGGGGGGCGCCCGGTTGGCTTCCAACGCTCCGGGACCGGTGAAGACCGGTGCATCCTCATAGGCCCCGCGAAACCGGCCAAGTTAGATCCCGCACCGGCTGGCGGCCTGCGGGCTGTCATCCCGCAGCGCAGACCGCCTGGCCGGAGTTACCCCGCGGCCAAATCGCAATCGAAGAGCACGTCCGAACCCAAACCGAAGACCCGCGTCGGCGGCCGCCGCGCCTCCGACAAAAGGGCGACGGGCGGCGTGGTCAGGCCCTGCGGCCCAGCGCCGATGATCAGGGGTGAGACGGCGACATGCAGGCGCGACAAGAGCCCCGCCTCCAAGAACTGGGCCAGCGTGATGCCGCCGCCCTCCACCAAGGCGGAGCGGAGCCCGCGTTCGGCCAAAGCGTCGAGGATCCGATCAGGGGCGATCCAATCGCCCTGGCGCGGCACGGTGATCACCTCAACCCCCGCGGCGCGGGGGCGCGGCACGGCCTGGATCACGATCCGCCGGGCGCCATCTTCGGCCAGAACCCGCGCCGCGTCGGGAAGCCGGCCCGAAGGGTCGATGATCACGCGGGCCGGGTTCGGCCCCGGGCACATCCGCACGGTCAACCGGGGCGCGTCGAGAAGCGCCGTCCGCACCCCGATCAGCACAGCGTCGACCAACGCCCGCAACCGGTGCAGATGCGCCAGACCGTCGGGGCCCGAGACGTCGCGTGCATCGCCCGCCTCGGTCGCGACCCGACCGTCGAGCGATTGGCCGATCTGGCCAAGGATCCGTGCGTCATGGTCGCGCCGCGCTATGGGCGCATAAAGCGCGACCGCCGCCGCCTCACCCGGGCCCAGCGTGGGCGGCAGCGGCGCGATCTCTCCCTGCCGCAGCGCCAAAAGATGCGTCCAAACGGCGGTTGTCATCTCTGCCCGATGAAAATCCGACAGCGGGCCAGGGGCCGGATGGGCGTCGTTCAAGGGACCCGGCGGGGCGCGGTTCATTGCGCGGCCCCGGGCGGCAGCGCCAAAAGGTCGAGATGCCCGACCCGAAGCGTGCCCGCATGCCCGCGGCGCTTCGCGGCCCAACCCGGCGCCGCCGACCCCACGGCCGTGTCGACACCGTCGAGAAAGGCGGCCTGCAACTGCCCCTCAGCCCCCGAGGGTCCCAGGATCCAGGGGCTGTGCTTGAGCCGCACGACATAACCCTGGTCGCGAAACGCCGCCGAGGTCACGCGCACCGCACCGGGACCAAGCGCCGGACCGAACCCCTTGTCCCGCTTTTGATCGGTGTTCAGCGCCGCGGCGATCTTTGCGTCCTCGGGCAAACGCGGTGTCCATGCCAGCGCGCCATCGTAACTGAGGCTTGCGTAAAAGCCGAGCCGCGCCGCCGCAAGCCGCGCCGCCAGCCCGCGCACCCAAGCCTCGGACACAAGGTCGAGAAACGCCGAGGTCACAACAAGGTCCGCGCGGTCGAGCGGCAGTGCGTCCTAATCGGTGAGATCCGCGCGCACGGTCGTGATCGGGGCGACGGGCTGCAGCGCCGCCTCGGCCAGATGTGCTGCATCCTGGTCGACCAGCCGCCATTCGGTGCCAAACGGCAGCGTGCCGGCCATCGCCCGCATCAAGGCGCCCGTGCCGGCGCCCAGATCGACGATGCAGGGCTTGCCCGACCGCGCCCGCGCGGCACCCGCCGCCGCGGCCATCAGCCCCTTGGCACGGGCCGCGCGATCGGCCGGTTCGCGCAAAGCCAACCAATCCGTCGCGAAGTTCAGGTCGGGCAGCGTCGCCGCCGCTGCGGTCATATTGCCGCCTCGTACCAGGCGCGTGCCACATGGCTTTCGCCAAGCGTGACCTTGACCCGCCGCACCCGGCCCGCGTCCTGCAACGCACCCTCCCGCAGAAGGGTGGCAAGCGCCGTCCAAATGTGGTGGCACAGAAACTCCGTCGTCGTGAATTTGCCCGCCAACGCCGGCACGGCGTCGAGGTTTTGATAGCGCAACGGCCCCAGCGCCGTCGCAAGCGCTTCGGTCGCAAGACCGATGTCAACCACCAACCCATGGGCGTCGATATCCTCGGTGAAAAACGCCGCATCCACGGTGAAGGTCGCACCGTGCATCCCTTGTGCGGGCCCAAACACCTCCGACGGAAGGGAGTGGGCGATCATGATGTGGTCGCGGACTTCAACTGCAAACATGCGGATCCTTTAGGATGGGTCGTGGCGCACACGATGGCACAGTGTCATAGGACTGTTAAGTATCGACCTGTAGGCGGTGGCCAACCCCGTAAGCGGCGTTTCGCCGCTGAAGAGCACATCAAGTTCTCGTGCTCGTAAAAGCGCCATCGCGGTGGTGAGCCGCCGCCGGTGGGTCCAGCGCGGTCGGCGCATGGCGGGCAGCTGGCCGACCTGGCTGCTGATCAACCGAAGGCGTCCGGCGTGAAAGGCCGCGCCTAGCGGGGCCGGCACCGGGCGGTCGCCATACCATCTGGCCTCCACCACCGCTGCCTCCGCCCCAGCCAGCGACAGCGACAAGGCCAAGCCCGCGGCGCTGGCACTGGTGTGGATCACACAATCGGCGCCCCCGGTCGCGTCGGCGCCCGTCGTTTCATCCAGCGCCGCCAGTGCGAAGTGACAGCCAAGCCGGTCGGCCAGCGCCGCCCGGTCGGGCGCGATGTCGTAAAGCGTAACCTCGGTCCCTGGAATACGCGCAGCCAGCCAGCCGGCCAAGGCGCCGACCACACCGGCCCCGACCACGGCAACGCGGTCGCCGGGTGCCACCCCGCCATCCCAAACGATGTTAAGCGCTGTCTCCATGTTGGCCGCCAAAACCGCCCGCTCCGGCGGCACGTCCTGGGGCACCGGGATCAGGGCGGTGGGCGACAGGGCAAACAGCGTCTGATGGGGGTAGAGTGCGAAAACCGTCCGACCAAGCCACTCTTTTGGCCCCGCGTCTACCGCACCGACTGCCGCATAACCGTATTTGACGGGAAAAGGAAAGCTGCCGTCCTGGAAGGGCGCGCGCATCCGCTGATGCTCAGATCGCGGCACGCGGCCCTGAAACACCAGCCGCTCAGTCCCGCGACTGATCGCCGAAAAGGCTGTGCGCACCACTACATCGCCTGCGCAGGCCACCACCTCAGCCGGGCGCAGGCTGGCCGTTTCGGGCGCTGTTATCCAAAGGGCGGTGGCGGTGGGCATGGCGCGGGACGATGGCCTTTCCGATCGTTGAGAGGGCTGCCGCGCGCCCGGTTTGCCAACGTCGCGACCGCACCCCGTGTGACAGAGGCACGGCCGCCCTACAAGGTCCGGGCAAAGCATCCCGCGTCGCACGGACAAACTGCCGCTGCCGCCGCAGATGACGCCACGTCGCCGCTACGCCCGTAGGCACGGAGCGCTGCGACCCTGCGGGCGCAGCTCCGCCGCGACTTCAGTGGCGCAGCTGCGCCGCGACTTTATAGGCGCATCTTCGCCAAGTCCCTCAGCGCGCAGCTCCGCCGCGACCCCCAGCGCGCGGCTCCGCCGCTACCCCCCGGCGCGCTGCTTCGCCGCGCCACCCAGCGCGCAGCTTCGCCGCGACACCCAGCGCGCTGCTTCGCGCGCCCTTGGGCGCGCGCGGCCGGCCGGCGGTTGAAATTGGCCATGGCCCCCGCGGCGTCGCCGGTCCAAACTGTTGGAAAGGAGGCAACGCTTGGCACCGGACAGAAACCAAAACAAACCGCCCACCCCCAGGATCGGGTGGCGCGCGGCCGTCGGTCTTGGCCGGTCGCTGGCGATTTACTATGGCCAACCGGCGAAAACCCGGGCCCTGGTGGCCCTCTACAAGACGCTTTTGCCGCCTGGCGCGCGCGCTTTCGACATCGGCGCCCATGTCGGCAACCGGTCGCGCGCGCTGCGCCGGGCCGGCGCGCGGGTCGTGGCGGTGGAGCCGCAGGCGCCCTTTACCGGATTTCTTCGCCGCACCCTGCCCCGCGACATCGCGCTGGTCGAGGCGGCTGTCGGCGCGCGTGCCGCCGTGGCCGAGATGGCCGTCTCACGGCTGCACCCCACCGTCTCGTCCCTGACGCCGGATTTCGCAACCGCCGCCGGCCGGCTGCCAGGCGTTGGCCTTGTCGCCTGGGATCAGCGCCAACCCGTCACGGTGACCACGCTAGATGCGCTGGCCGAGATCCACGGCCAGCCCGATTTCATCAAGATCGATGTCGAGGGCTTCGAAGCGGAGGTTTTGGCCGGGCTCAGCAGGCCTGCCCCGCTGATCGCGTTTGAGTATCTGCCGGGGCTGCCGGATGTGACACGCGCGGCCCTCGCCCGGCTTACAGCGCTTGGCCGCTACCATTTCAACGTTGTGGAGGGGGAGCGGCACAGGCTTTTGTGGCCCGAGTGGCGCGACGCGGATGCGGCGCGCGCGTGGCTATCTGCGCTGCCGCCGACCGCGCCATCGGGCGATCTCTATGCCCGCCGCGCCGACGCCCCTTTACCGGCGGCGGCGCCATGAGCGGGCGCCGGGCCAAGCCCCCCAAGACCCCCGTTGCAAAGGCTTCTGTCGTTTGGCCGCGCGGCACCGCTGCCTCGTCGGCGGCGCGCACGTCGCGGCAAAAGCGCGGTCTCGCCAGAGGGACCAGGCCCGCCGGGCGCGCCATCACCCATCGCGGCCGTGGCAACCCTTTGCTGCGCCAGAGCGGTTCGCAGTGCCCGAAGCCGTCGACGCGCTTGATCGCGTGGTTTTTTCCGCCCGCTCGCGGCCGTCACAGTGGCTGGAGGCCGCGTTGCACCTGCGCTGCTTGACGTGGAACATCCATCGCACGCGGGGGCGTGACGGGCGCGCCGATGCGGCGCGGATCCATGACTGCCTCGACACGCTTCTTGCAGCACCCGTCGATTTCCTGGCGCTGGTCGAGGCGGATGCGGAACGGGCGCCTTTCGCGCGGCTTTTGGACCTGCCGCGCCTCGACCGCACGCATGCGGTTTGCCATGCGCATCCTGCCCGGGACTTGCGGACGGGGGCGGACAGCGACGGGCTGCAGGGCGTCGTTCTGCTGGCCCATCGCCGGCACCGGCCGGTGTCGGCGCAGGCGCTCGATCTGCCGGGGCGCTGCCCGCGTGCCGCGATCCTGGTCGAGATGGCGGGGCCGCCGCGCTTTTGGGTGATCGCGACGCATCTTTCGCTGGGTCAGCCGCTTCGGATTGTGCAGATGCGCGCCATCGGGCAGGCGCTTTCCCGGCGCCCGGCCGCGCCCGCGATCCTGCTTGGCGATCTTAACGAATGGCGGCCCTGGGGCGGGCTGGCGCTTTCGGCGCGGGTGGTGGGGCGTGCGCTGTCCGGGCCGGTGCGCGCGACCTTTCCCGCGCGGTTTCCGCTTTTGCCGCTTGACCGGGTGTTGGGCCTTGGCGGGGCGCAGGTGTTGGAGCCCCGCGTCTGGGACAGCCCAGCGTTTCGCGCGGCCTCCGACCACCTGCCGTTTGAGGCCCAAATCAGACTTTAGGCGCGCTCTCGACGGGCAGCATCGCCTCCAAGGTCGAAAGATGATCCGCCTCCGCCGCCGGTTTGTCCCAGCGCAAGCGCGAGATCCGGGGAAACCGCATCGCGACCCCGGATTTGTGCCGCGTGCTGCGGTGCAGCCCCTCATAGGCAATCTCCAAAACCAGCTCGAAATCGGCGCCAGCCCGAACCGAGCGGACCGGACCGAAGCGCTCAACCGTATGATCGCGCACGAATTTATCAAGCTGGCGCAGTTCCGCGTCGGTAAAGCCGAAATACGCCTTTCCAACCGGCACCAACGCCCCCGCCGCGGTCCACACACCGAAGGTGAAATCAGAATAAAAGCTAGAGCGTTTGCCATGACCGCGCTGCGCATAAAGCAGGACAGCGTCGATCAGATAAGGGTCGCGCTTCCACTTGAACCACGGCCCTTTTGGCCGGCCGGGCACATAAACGCTGTCCCGTCGCTTCAGCATCACGCCCTCGACGACCGCGTCGGGCGGATCGGCGCGCGCCGCCGCCAGCGCCGCCCAATCGTCAAAGGGCAGGAGCGGCGAGACATCGAAACGCGCGGGATCCAACGTTTTTGCGAACGCCTCTAGCCTTGCCCGGCGTTCTTGGAACGGAAGGCGGCGCGTGTCTTCCGCGCCGTCCTGCAACAGGTCGTAGGCGCGCAGAAAGGCCGGGTATCCCGCCTGCATCTTGGCCGACACCGTTTTGCGTCCCAAGCGCTGTTGCAGGTCCGAAAACGGCGCGACGGCCCCATCGCGAACCACCAAAAGCTCCCCATCGAGGGCGCCCTCATACGTCATGGCAGCCAGCAGATCGGGAAACGACCGCGAGATATCGTCGCCGGTGCGAGAGTAGAGCCGCCGCACGCCGCCCTCAGCGGTCGCCTGAACCCGGATCCCATCCCATTTCCATTCGCCCAGAAAATCGCCGGGCGCGAGGGTGGCGAGGCTCTCTTCCTCCAACGCGGTGGCCAACATTACAGGGCGGAAAGGGCTTGCCGCGGCTTGCGCCGGCTTCTCGGCCCGCCCGTCGAGCCAGGCGAAAAGGCTCTCATAGGGCGGCGCCAGCCCGTGCCAAAGCTCCTCGATCTCGGTCACGTCGACGGCGCCGTAGGCGGCCAGTGCCTGCTTGGCCAGCCGGGCGGAAACCCCGACCCGCAGCCCCCCCGTAACCAGTTTGAGAAGCGCGAACCGCTCGGATGGGCCGCTCCGGTCAAGCAGGGCCGCAACCCGCCCCGGCGCGTCCGAGCGGCTGGTCGTCTGCAAAAGCGTCACGACCTCGCGAAGCGGCGGGACGCTGCCATCGGGATCCCCCTCCCAAATCAGCGCGATGGTTTCGGCCAGATCGCCCACATAATCGTAGGACAGGCGGAAAAGCTCCTCATCCGTGCGCTCGGCCACCAGCGCCCGCAACATCGCGGGCTTCACGCCCGGAAGCTCCAAGTCGCGGGTGATCGCGGCGAGGCCCCAGCCGCGGTCGGGGTCGGGGACTTCGCGGAAATAAGTCTGCAAAAGCCGCAGCTTGGACAAGCGCCCCGGCGTAACCACCAGCCGGTCGAGAAGCGTGGCAAACGCCCTCATGCGGCCCGCCCTCGGCCCCCGTTGGGCAAGGTCGGAGATGGGCCAAGCGGCGTCATTCGGCCTCATCCTCATAGCCGACAAGGTAAAGCGGCCGCGCCGCGCGCCCCTCAAGCGCGCACCAGCGCACCAGAGACTCCTACCGCCCATGGGTGACCCAGACCTCGCCGGGATCAAGCTCGGTCAATGTTGCGGGCAGCTCTGCCCAATCGGCATGGTCCGAGATGATCAGCGGCAGTTCGACGCCCCGCTGGCGGGTGCGCGCGCGGATCTGCATCCAGCCGCTGGCAAAAGCGATCAGCGGGTCGGGAAAACGCTGCGCCCAGCGCGCGGCAAAGGCCGAGGGCGGTCCAAGGATGATCCGGCCAGCAAATTCCGGCGCCGCGCGTTTTTCGGATGTCGCCGGCGCCAGCGGGCCCAGCGCGATCCCCTCCGCCTCGTAATACGTGCAAGGCTTTTCCAAGGCGCCGTGGATATAGAACGTTTCGTCATAGCCCGCGTCGCGGATCAGGCGAAGCACGCGCTGCGCCTTGCCAAGCGCATAGACCCCCACCAGATGCGCGCGGTCGGGAAAGGCGCGCAGCGAGGCGAGGAGCTTTGCGATCTCGGCCCGCGGGTCGGGGTGGCGAAACACCGGCAGACCGAAGGTCGCCTCGGTGATAAAGCCGTCGCAGGGCACCGGCTCACACGTCTCGGCCGTGGGATCGACGCCCCGCTTATAGTCGCCCGCCGCGACGATCCGCAGCCCGCCATGGGTGACCGAGATCTGGGCAGAGCCAAGGACATGGCCCGCGGGGTGAAAGGCGACGGTGACATCGCCGATCCGGTGCGCGCCCTCTGCCGCTTGAACCTCACCCGCGAAACCAGCGCCGTAGCGCAGCCCCATGATGTCCAGCGTGCGCCGTGTCGCCAGCACCTGGCCATGGCCCGCGCGGGCGTGGTCGGCATGGCCATGGGTGATCAGCGCGCGGGGAACCGCGCGCACGGGATCGATGTGGAAATCGCCAAGCGGGCAGTAAAGCCCCGCAGGCGTCGGGTGAAGAAGGGCGTCGGGCGTCATGCCCGAGAGCTAGAGCTTTTTTTGGCGGAGAGGACCCCCCCTCTTTTCCCGCTGCACCGGGCCCCGGCCGCGCCCGGCTTTCGCATGCTGGGCGCGGCAGCCGGCATTCGGTTTAGCGCCGAACGCCGTTGCGCCGGCGGCGCTGGAAAAGGCGCCCATCGATGGCGCTAAGCCCCAACACGATCAGGATAAGGCCATGGATGTGGCGGGGCATCAGGGTTTCGCCCAAAAAAACGATCCCAAGACAGATGGCGCTGACCGGGATCAAAAAGGTGACAAGCGCAAGGTTGGTCGGGCCGCTTCGCGCA
>ERZ1740062.722-NODE-722-length-15608-cov-4.374654_pt1 | contig 15608 bp, 13 predicted proteins | sample MGYA00581741_ERZ1740062 | MGnify/ENA primary metagenome ERZ1740062 (study PRJEB43018, sample SAMN04849747) | marine metagenome | isolation source: floating plastic debris | place: Pacific Ocean | collected 2008-09-01 | study: EMG produced TPA metagenomics assembly...
GTGAAAGCAGCAGGAAGATTCAAACTCGCATCAGCACCAAATATAATCCCTGCTGGATTCATTAAATAAAGGTTGGAATTACCACCTGTAACTTGAATTATTCCATTAATTACCGAAGCGTCGCTGCCAGTTACTCTACCCAAAATATTCTCGATTTCAGGGTTAGAGATAAAGTTGGCGGTTTGTCCTTTTTCTACACCAAATTTTTCAAAGCTATGGAATAAGTTGTTTCCAGCCTCGGTACCACCTTGAATATTTAACGTGTTGCCACTTCTATTAACTTCTGTACCTGTATCATTAGGAGTTGCCGTAATTTGTGCAATTGCTGAATTTTGAATTGCATCTATAAAAAAAGATACTGACAGAAATAAACCAGCGATACCGAGTAACTGTATTTTGGATTTCATAAGTTATAAAAATGCTGTTAGCGCAGCTTGTCGTAGATTATCTTGATTGCCGTGTATAAAAAAGAGTAGTTAATATTTCTTTATGTCGGCTTTTCTCAGTAATGAGATTCTGTGAAATATCTTTTGCTAAAAGCTATAGCCAGCACTGAAAGTCAAACCTCTATCTTGTGCGTTTTCACCGCGAGTGCTAGATTCTACTAAAGGTACTGCGTAATCTATCCGTGTTTGCAAGTTGGGAATTGGTTGCCATATAAATCCCAAACCAACGGAAGCTAAAAAGTTTTCTCCTGAGACATCATTGGAATTATCAGAACTGTTCCAAACTGCTCCTATATCGGCAAATGGTGCAACTTGTAGATTTGGGTTGCCAAATTCATCTTTGTGTAAGGTGGTGCGGTTTTCTATAGAGAAACGAAAGCCATTATCTCCAGCGCGAGAATTTTGCTGATAACCGCGTAAAGATTGCCCACCACCAATCAAAAACTGTTGGGATGAAAGTAAGTTATCGGGAGATAGCTGCAATTCAGCTTGAGCAATCAATAGGTTATCTTAATTCAGCCTTTGGACTCGCTGAAGCTGTCCCAACCAACTAAAGAAACGTCCATCTGGTTGAGAGTCAGCATTCACCGTAGCATCGAAAACATCAATACCTAAACTAAATTGCGATCGCACTGCCCAAGCTCCTTGTGTATCGCGTTTAATGTAATCTTGCCCGAACTTCAATACTCGTGTTTTGGTATTGGCTTTATCATCAGAACCATTCGCTAAAAGAGGTGCGGGAACACCATCTAAAAATGTTTGTCCATCTTGTAAGCTAAAGCCTAAAGACAAAGCAAATTCTTCTCGGAGTTTTCTTACCAATGGTTGCCGAAAGCTGATTTCATATAATTCTCTGTCTGAAGTAATATCAAATCTATCGGAAAATTCGGAACGGATAATTTTGCTATCACTAGGAGCATATCTGAACTGTAGCGTCCCGTTCATCGGATTTATCGGAACTCGATAATTGAAGTCAAAGGAATTAGAACCACCTGCGGTAGAACGATAATAAGAAGTGCTTAACTCATCTCCAACTCCAATAGGGTTTCTGTAGCTGATAACACTACCCAAGCGTTCCGAGCCGACAGCGGGAGGTGAATAATTATCAACTCCCACAAAACCGCTAATAGCATCAGCTTCTTTTACCGTAATACTCAAAATGCTTTGACCAAGTTTAGTCCCAGGCTTCAAAGTCGCTTCTGTAATATCTTTCAACGCTGGGTCTAATTTGAGAAGCCTTAGCTGTTCTTCTATATCTCCGGGTTTGAGGGGACGCTCCACACCTAATCGAATGCGACTGCGAATATAACTCTTATTTAATCGTCGCGTACCTTGTACTTCAATTTTTTCTAAAGAGCCTTCTATGACAATGATTTTGACTATACCGTCAGTAATAGTTTGGTCTGCTAAAACTGCTCTTGAGGTAATGTAACCTTTATTTATATAGAATTGAGTAATTTTATCTGTAATGTTTCTAAGGTCTTTTAGAGTAACAGAACGTCCTTCAAAAGATTTAGTAACATCAATAATTTCATCCTGACTCAAAATAGTACTGCCAGTAACCTCTATTTTGCTAACTGGAATCTGGATAGTTGAATCTTCGGGTAGTGGGGTTGGAGTCGGTATGTTTGGAATTATTGGTTTATCTTCAGGAGGTAGAGGTGAAGGTTTTGGTAAAGGTTGTGGAAAGCGGTCAATATTGGGATTTGGTTCGTTACCAGTTGTAGGAATGGGAGATGTTTGAGCAGCCACTGGTAAGGAAGTAATAAGCAAGCTACCGGCAATTAGCTTTAAAGTTAAAAGAAGCAGCGAAGTTGGTTGACATCTTAAATGCATTAGCTTATCCAGAATTTTCTAATGTTTTATGTTTTACACATAGTTACAACTGCAAATACTTTTTTTTAAGAAGCATAGAAGATTATCCATGTATAAAATAATATTTATGTGTATTTTTAGGTTTTCTTCACATACATAATCTGAATGTTTTGTAAACTACATTTATCTCTAGATTTAATTAATTTTTATTAACTAATCTCCCCAATAACTCTTAATTTGCGGAGCATATTCGCTTGAATCTGGAGAGCTGGCTGGTTGTGCAAATTCTTTAGCACGATTTTCAATTGCTAAAATGCGGTCTTTATCTCTAATGTATAAAGGAACAATATTATCTCGGTGTTGCAGCAATATCGGTAAATCTATCATCATCGGTTTACCTTCATGAAACAGCTTTCTTGCAGCTTTTTCGACTATTCTTGCTAATTCCGCACCAGTGCAATTTACAGTTTTATAAGGATAATTCTCCATTCTTTGGGAGTTAAAGGTTCACCATTTTTGTAACGAGAATCGAATCTTGCAGCATGAAGTGAAATAATTTGCTTGCGTTCAAAAGCATTAGCAAAACCGACATAAAAAATTTCATCAAATCTTCCTACCCTAGTTAATTCTGGTGGTAATGCATCTAATCTATTAAGAGTCGCAATAACAAAAACTTGACTTTGCTTATCTTGTAACCAAGTTAATAATGTTCCTAAAATATGCCTACTTCCACTATCTTCTCCAGAAACTGTATTCGTGGTAAATAGCTTGTCAAATTCATCAAAGTAAAGCACCACAGGAGCGCAAGCTTCAACTCTTTGTATTAAAAGTTTTAAATAAGTTGCACCACCAGCAACAATCGCACCTGTATCGACGCTGACTAAAGGAAATCCCAATTCTTGCGCTGATACTTTAGCAGTTAAAGTTTTACCCGTTCCTGGTGGTCCCACAAGTAAACATCCTTTGGGTAAAGGAATATTCGCAATACGTGCATCTGGTTGAAAATCGCGTTTTACTTGTTGAATAAATGTTCTAAAATTATCTAGTCCACCAAAGTTATACGTGTTAGGTTCAAGGACAAAGTTAAGATTAAAGGAACGAAATCTATTGACTTTATAATTTAGTAAAGAATGTTCCCAAGAAATATCAGTTTCAGAAAATTCTCTATTAGTTAAAACCGCTTGTCGCAAACCAGCTTTAATATCTTCTACGTGTAAACCAGATGCAGTATTTGCAAGATTATTTACTAAGTCTGGATTGATTTGGGTATCTACCAAGCTAGGTAAATAACCAGAAACTAACTTTGTTCTTTCATCAATATCGGGATAAGGTAATTCTACAGTTTTAATTATTCCATTTAAATTATTTGGTAAGTCAACTTCATCCGTATTTAGAAGAATTACCAGTTTGGAATGGTTGTGTACTGTAATATCTGAATACAGATTAATCAACAATTGTCTAAGAATAATACCTTCTTGATTTTGCATACAAGAGGGAATATTTTCTAAAACGAATACTCCTTTTCCCTCATAATTTTTGACACTTTGAATTGCTGCGATAGCATTCATTGCTGGATTGTAATTTTGAACAGCTTGTATTTCAAAACCATCCAGTAAAGCAACATATTCATCTTGTTCCGCTAAATATTCTATTTTACTAAAGTATTCAGCTTCACCTAAGTTCCACAAGTAAAGCGGTAAATCTGAGGTTTTAGCTAAGGTATTATGCAATAATCCAAAGATATTTTGACGCTCTTTAACTGGAACCATAAGAGAGACAATTGCTTCTTTGGATTCAATCAATTTATCTAATTCTAAAAGCTTTTCCATTTTTTAATTAACCTGGGCTAGAGTTTCATCAACGTGAATGAGGCTATTGTTTTGATAGCAGTATTTGCTACGCGATACTAAGTTGATATTTTTTGTAGATTGGGTAATATTCAAGCACAATAATTTATTATTTACGGTATTATCAGCTTGAAATAACTTTTCCCCTGGTGGTAAATTTGGGTTAGCAATTACCGTTAGTAATTTTTTCTCTGAGTTGTTGTATACAGCATATAAAGAGCCAGCGGTTCCACTTAAATCATCAGATTTAAAATCAAAAATAAATAATTCATCATCTTGATGAGATAATTTTATTGCTTTGATTTGACTTGTATCTATTTCACTAATTGAGTTTTGAGTAATTGCTTTATTGATAACTGTTGTCGGTGCAATCTCATCTGCAAATTGCCAATCATGAAAATTCTCATTATTTAGTAAGAAAACTGTTGCGAGGAAGGATGAAAAAATGAAGATAATTACGAAAAATACGGATAAGAAGATTATTTTACGGTACGATAACTTAATTCCTAGAAAATGATGTATTCTTGAGTGCATAAATCTTATCCTCAATTACAAATTGAAATATTAGTTGCTTTCTCGTAAGCTTTTAGGATTTTATCGCCGTATTCTTTGACGCTTATTTTATTACTAATATCGGCAATATCACTATCAATTGGAATTGCGCTACCACCAAAATGCATTTGTGCAATTCGTTGAATTAATCTTTCTCCTGTAAAGTTTTCTCCGGTAGTATCATCTATTTGAGATTCAGCAAGTTTTTTTAAATCCTTCAGAGATTTTGATGAGATTTTCTCTTTATTTTTATTACCTGCAAAATTGTAATTTTTCTCTACTTTTAAGATGGCTTCCCGCAAAGCTTCAATATTAGTTTCAGCAGATTGTAAATTGCGACAGATATCTTGATTGAATTTTGCAGATGATATTAATTTAGAAGGTTTTGGTAAGGAAGATTTTTTGGTCAAACTTGACAGCGGCTTTTTAAAGCTAAATCCACTACTGGTTAAACCAGTGGGTGTAGAAGTCGAAGTTCCGAAACCCGGAGTAGATAATCCTAAGAATACGAAATCCTTTTCTCTTACTGGTATAAATGGGAATGGACCGATGATATAGGGAGTACAACCATAAGGTGTACAAATTCTAAAGAATAGAGCTAAAGTTGCCATACCATCCACTTCCGAAACATCCCATAATACAACTTTAAAAGCTGGACCAAATGGATGAATACCTGTGGGTTCCATACCAACGAAAGCACCTTTACCACCTAGAACTCTTTGATATTTACCGCTAATCCAAGCCTTACCCTTAACTGGTGGTAAACCAGAGAGTTCCATGTGAGCGCAATTTTTATTGCATTTAGCGGTTTTGAATTGATTTCCCCCCTTATAACTTCCCGAAATAGTATTATGACGGTTTTGTTCGTCGGTACCGAACATTATGTCTGCTTGGGCTACAGGTACGATTCCCCCCATCATATTTATCGGATTGGGGAATTGGTCAAAGGGTATTTGATTTAAACTGGGAATATTAGAAATATTGACTCCTTGCCAATTTTTAAATGCATCGATGGGAGCTTCTTTTAAACCAGGAATTGAATCAATACCATATTTATCAATTCCTAGAGATTGGAAATCTAAATTTCTCAGGTTGGGAAATTCACTTAATAACTGATTAACTGTTGTTTGTGGATTGATTGGAACTTTATCTTTAACTAAATCCCAAATAGGTTTAACATCTTTAAGCGATAGATTTTGTAGAGATGGAACTGCTTCGATTAAACTTCCAATATCTTGTAATTCCATTACTCCAAAATCATTTAAGTTGAGTTGTTCTAAATCTAATCCTGTAATTTCTGCAATTTCATTTAAGCTAAACTCTTGTAGTCTAAAACTATTTACGAAATCACCTAATTTCAAAAATTCATCTGGTTTCTGTCCAGCTCTCCAGATGCGTGAGGGGTCATACCCCAGTTCCTTTACGATACCGCGAGGAATTATAAGCTCACCGTCTTCGATAACACCTGGCATATTTTCAAAATTGATTTTCGCCCAATCCGGCACTTTCGCACCATCAAAATCATTGGTTGGTACCGAATTTACAACTCTTGGCTGCTATTCTTCGTCAGAAGCAAGCGTATAATTATTGGACAATAATATATTTCCAAATACATTTACTAACAAAACAACAGTAAAAAGAGAAAATAGCCAGATTCTTTTGTATTTTTGAGGTTTCATTTCTTAATTACTCTAAATTACATTGATGAACTTTTGACAGGTGAATTAGTGCTGTAATTGGGATTAGATGTAGTTCCTAATTGCTGCAATTTGCTTACCAATTGCAGAGAAATCCCACTATTTTGTGCAGCTTGAGCTACTGGTTCACCAGAACGAATTTTATTTAAAAAGTTTGCAACACGATTCCACAACTCAGAATTTTTGGTAATTAAACGTTGATTGTAAGCAACTATCAGCCCTCGTCGTATTTGGTTAAAATCTTCTTGAGAATCAACGACAGAACGCATTGTTGATGTCGCAATTTTAGAATCTGGAATAATTTCAATAGTGCGGACAATATTTTGTTGAGATTTAGGTTTAGTTACTACCCTGAATAAGTACACCTTACGTCCTTGGGAAGCTTCAGTGACTACCGTTAAGAGCGAACTATTGGTTTTAGGTAAACCGGGAATATCAATGGGTTTAATTGAGCGTAAATGTAAGACATTTGCTCCTTCTTCTTCGCATTCTCTTCCCAATCCCGACAAGCAACCATCAGCATCCAAGGAAGCTATACCTGGGTTATCAAACCAGACTTTTTTTATTGTTTCTTTGGTAGGAACGAAGGATAGATTCACCCCATATCCTGGAGTTAATTGAATAGTAGTTAAGTTTTTACTACGATTACCCGTTGCTGTTGATGCTGATACTTGTTTTACTATTGCTGCTTCTTGAGCGTATGCTGTCAAATGTAAGCTGAAAATTGTACTACTAGCTATGGAAATGAAAGTAAAATTAGCTAGTTTTTTAAGATAATTATTCACAATTGAAACCTCTATAGTTGAGTAAAAAATAGATGCTGCCAAAGAGATTTTTTCATCCGAAAATTTAAGTTACAACGAATATTTGACAGCACCGAAAAAATAGTTACAACTCAAATGATTGATTAACTATGATTTGAACATTTTTACCAGGACGGATGTACCAAACTTCTTCTGCATCAAGCATTTCTCTGATTGCTGCTTGGTTGCGGCTCAATATTTGCCGAGTTAATGGTGTAAAACCACCTTCTAATACCGCACCTAAAATATTTCGCTCTCCGCGTTTAACAGAAGTGCTGCTAGTAGAAATTCCGGTTCCAGTTGAAATGATTGACGAATTTTCTTCAGGTTCGTTCAAAACTCTACCTATTTGAGCAAGAGAACCAAGTAAGAATGTTCTAGCATCTCTAGAAGCTATTTTCCCTTTTTTACTTTTGTATCGAGATGCTATTAAAGGTTTACCTTCTTCCCCGGAGATTGAAACAGCACCTTCCGGAAGAATATATTCTCGATTATCTATCACTAAGCGAGTTCCCGAGACAGTAGCATAACCTGATTTATTAACATCTTGTACGGTACCGACAATTTCACTACCAGCAGGAATCACTTGCTCACCCTGACGGTTTTGGATAGGTTTAGTTAAACGGATTACGAAATTAGTTTTTCTTCGATTGCTTTCATCCGATTTAGTTTGATTAATATTTGCTCCAGCCCAAACCATTGGAGTGATAGTTTCAGCCCATGTATTCATTCCTACTCTTAATAGTTGTGTAGGAATCCCCGTGATAATGCTTCTTTCTAAGTCGGGGTTTGGAGATAAGTCAGATGTAGAGTAATTTTGTGCAACTGTTTCTTGATTTGTTGTAAGCAAACTGCTATTGATTTTCAAGCGTTGTTGCAATCGTCTAACTTTATCAGTTCTAGTTTGATTTACGTTATTTACGCCAAAATCCAAATTTGATGGAGAAATAACGACTTGGTTTTCAGTACTGGGAAATTTAACAAGGGTTGCTTTGGGGAGAACTGCATTATCTGATGGAATAGATGTTAATTCATTCTGTGCTTGTTCTATAGCAACAGTATCTACAGATGATGGTTTTTGTTCGATGCTACCGTAGCTTCCCAAGCGATTCATAGCCATCCATTGTTCTGTTGGATTTACTTTTTCTGTGTTTGGCTTCGGTGTTGATGGTTGCGGATTTGGTGATTTTAGTGCAGTTCGGTTTCCTTTTACAGGAGTTGGAGTAGAGATTATTGGTGGATTAACATTTTTGTTACGAGTAGGGTTTTTTTGGCTAGTTGAGCCTCTGCCTCTTGTTGCTACTCTGATTGGAGGTGAATCACGGATTTCTTGTCTTGTTTGAGGGTAAGGAGATTGATTTATCCGAGGTGGTTTTGGTTGTGTAGCCACATTATTATTAAGTCTGGGTTTGAACTTCTCAATGACTTCTTTAGGCTGCTCCGGTTGTGGTTTCTCCAATTCCTCTTGAGCATCTTGGATTTTTTGAGCTTGATTTCCAAGTGCAACTAAAGCTTTAAGCCTTGCATTACTTCTTTCTAAATTAGCTATTTTTCCTTCCCCTTCTTGATTCCTATTATCTGCTTTCGGAGCTTCTTGTGGAATCTCAGACATTTCTGGAGGATTAGTTATCGCATTTAAAGTCAGTGCAGCAATCATAAAAATTGCTCCAAAGCCAGTACCTACAATACCAAATTTAGCAAATGGATTGCCAGCCAAAGTTGCTTTTGTTTTGCCTTTGTGGGGGTCATCATTTGATTCAAATTGATAATTTGCATCAGTTTCATCGGTTTCTATAGCTTCACTTTCTTCTGATTCTTCTAATGCAGTTTCATTAGAAATAGAGCTAATAAGTTTTGTATCGTTGGAATATTTTAACAACTTCTCGAATTTTTCAATATCCCATTCAAAGCTTGGATTTGAATTATCCGTATTTTGCTCTTCAATTTCCAAATTTTCAATTGACTCTGGATGTTTTACCCTACCATTTAGTTTTTCATTCATCATAAGTTCTCCTGATTCAATGTACGAATTTTATAAATTTCTAAACCTGCACTCCGAGCTTGGTAAATATCAGCAGCCACTCCTGACATTGGTTTAGGTCTTTCAGGAACTTCAACTGCTCGAACAAAAATTTCTTGGTTGAATTCAATTGGTTTAGCTTGTGTATTATTCTGACCAGATATTTGTAATTCTGCGACTAATCCAACTTTCCAACATTTTGGCTGACACTTTTCATCAGTAATGTCAACTGGAGGCATAATAAAGCGAGGGACTAAAACTCTTTTAACTTTTCCATCAAATGCTGATTGAGGTGTTAGTTTGGCAAGCTCTTCTTTATATTCTTGTCTATAATCTAATGATAAAGCATGTAAAGCTTGAGATGCGGTTGTTGTTATCTTCTCTCCGCTATTTCCTACAGTAACACCAGGGTCTTTTTTGGGATTTTCAACTTCTTCTATCGTAGTTGGGATTAAAGTACTACTTGCATTCATGAAAGAAGACATCTTATCAGAAACAAAGCGCTTTAACACTTCATTACTACGATAGTAAGGTTGTTTTTCAAATACCGGAACCGATTGACCATCTCTTAATTGAACTAAAGTAGGAGTTTGTTTGTTACTTAAGTTGGAATATGCACCATATAGCAATATTAGGATGATGAATGTAATTAGGTGTAAACCAAACGTACATACGGTAAATAAACCTAAAGTATCTGATTTGGAAAATTTTGATTCTTGCCGATTGAGAAACTTTAACCGTTCTTGATTTGTTGTATTAGTCATTATTTGTTACTAAATGATGTGAAGTATTGCTATCAAAATCGATGAACTAATAATCTAAAAAATCCTTGTTTTGAAACACCAGATATACTATTATAATCAGTAAAATCTCCTCCAAAAGCAATAATTACAGATAATATCGGGGCTAATAAACCCGTTCCAAAAGCAAAAATCAATGGGTCGTAAACATCAGGATTTAGCATAATAACTGCTAATAAGCCAGCAATAACGTTGAAGCATAGTTTTACAATTCCTACACTGAAGAAACCTATTAACCATGCAAAAATTGCTTTGGAACCAACCGGGAGTAATGAACCTCCTACTGCTAATGGTCCTAATAAACCAATTAGCAATAGAGAAATTTCAACTATCCATTGAAAAGTAATACCCAGAGCAATAAACCAATTAATTATTGCTAGTTGCAGAGGGTTAGTATTAATAAGCTTCATATCTGCTAGTTTACTTTTCGAGAACCATTCTTCTTTAGGGACTTTAGCTTCAATTTCAATTTGTTCTGCTTGTTTTTCAACATTATTTTGACACTCTGACTGTTGTTGCGGGTCAGCAAAAGCATTACACTGAGACATTAATCCTTGAACAGCGCTTTCTGCACCAATTTTTTGCATCACTTGGTTGTATGCTTTTTCTAATATCATTTCTGGCTGATTATTAGAATTAGAAATTGAAGCCAGTGTTTGATTTGTTTGGTTAATAATTCCTCTTAATACTCTTGTATGTGTAGCTAATATTGTTCCATTATTATTCTTGTTTCCCGTTACATTCTGAGGAGATAAGAGCAATATAACCAAAATGGGCCAAATCATATCAGTAAAAGCTTTGGAACTATCACCATCTAGCATTTCTTTTGTCCATTGGACGATGAATATTAGTAATGTCCCAATAGCGAAAAATAACCCTAATGTGGCGATAGTATTATATATTCCTCCACCAATGACATTATTCCAAAGCCCATCTATTTCCGTCGCGATACTATTTGATGTGTCTGAACCACTTTTCGTAATACCCTTAGTCAAATCATTAACAGTTTGGTTCTGAGCCAGAATTAAACTGTTGAAAAATATAGAATTCATTATTTTTGTTGCTCATTCTTATTTTTACTAGACTTATTTTCATGAGAGAAACTTAATGTGGCTTTAGCAGCAGTACGATAATTTGCAAAGCCTTGGCTAACAATTTCAGTTGCTCTGGCTTGATTTTGACCGTCAATTGCGCGGGAAATATTTGTAAGGTTTAGGTTTGTTAAATCTTGAGATTGTTGAAGTTGTAAAGCATCATTTCTTACAGAAGATAGAATAGCTGCAATTTCATTATTTTGCTGTGCAATTTTTTTCATCACATTTTGCGTCACCACTTTATTCTGAGCTTTGTTGCCGGAATCATAAACTCTTTTAGCTTGTCCTAAAGTTCTTCCTAATTTTTCTTTAATTTGATTTTGACCTGCTTTTCCTAGTGTGCTATCTGCCACAAGACGAGTAATCTGACGTTCTAATTGATTTGTGATTCTTTCAAGATAATTTATTAGTGCTTTAGGATTATTCACATTATTGATAGTATCGAGAATATCTTTTCTGATTTGTTTGGGGTCAGGAAAACCCAATTTATCCAAATCATTAACAGCAGCTTGAAAATCTTTTTCCAAGTCTTGGAATAAATAATAATTTAAATCTTTAATTGATTTTGTAATTTCCCCCAAGTTTTTTTCCAATAAATCATCATAAGGTGAAAAATTCTGTGCATTTACAGAAGCTACACCAATTGTAGAAATAGCAATTAAACTAATACCGCTAACTAAAATTTGCTTGGACTTCTTCATAATTAATCTCCATTTTATGTTCAAAAATTACTTCTTTACGCCAGCTACTAACTGTTTAGAAAATGCAGTCACGGCGATAAATTTATCTTGATACTTCTGCATTGCGCTGGTACGTTGTGCTTGCTCGTCGGGATTATTCGCAACAACTGCTAATAAGTTAAATGGTGGATAGTATCTACAAAAGGTAAACGTACCGTTGTCGTCTAAAAGCCATTGGGAATAAAAACCCGATTTTTTAGGAAAGAAGTTTTGGGTTCCGTTTTGGGAAATAATTTCTTTGGGATATTTAAGAATTTCCTCAAAGCTATCAATTGCTGTAGGTTGAATACGTCCAATGAGACGGGTTGTCAGGTTTTGAAAAATCTTAGCGCTGCTGGGAGATTGAGCAATACTATTTGGGTCTTGGGCTGATAAAATAACTCTTATACCGGCTTTGGCTCCGTTAGCGCACAATCTTCCAACCAGTGCTGCGATAGAATCATATTCAAAGAGAATCGGGCTTTCATCTATGAAAAATACGCTTGCTGGAGCAGCTAAAGCTCGACGTAATGCTGCGCTATATGCGCTCAAGCTTAAGATAGCGGCATCTTCATCGTTTGATAAATTGCGTAATGCGAATACCAATAATTTTGCATCGCTGTTGAAGGTAGAAGGTTTAGATATTGCTTTTCCAACACGACTAGAAAGCCAAAAGCGCAAACGTAATTTTACTTGTTCTAATCCTGCTTTGGTATTGTCAGAAATACCTTCTAATCTCAGTCTTTCGTAAGAACAATAGCTGATAAAATCTTCGAGTGTGGGCATTAACTGCCATTCGGGAGAGCCAAAACCATTGGTAAATGCTGCTGCATAACGGTCTTTTATCTGCTCGTCTTTGAAAAACGTATCTATTGCTAATGATAAGATTGACTTTACCGTATCGGTAATTATTTTTGCTTGCGCTCCCGATTCTCCCCGTTGGGAGCCAAGAACCATTGCTAGTAGTGCTGTTAGCAAAAAGTCTTTGTAGTCTTCAAAGCGTTCCTTTTGAATTGATGCTTCAAAGCCTGCAAGGTTGGGTAGCTCGAATAAGTTGGAACTTTCTTTGCCGATGTCAAAGTAAGCACCATCTTTACCCAAAAACCTAGCGTAATCAGTAAATGTACTAGTACCATCCGGCTTGGGATAATCCATTGCTACAACGGGCATATCGTGAGCTAAGGCTTGAGTAATAATCCCTGCTGCTGCTACCGATTTACCACTACGGGTGGTACCAAATAAACCCAAATTTTTATGTTGGCTGTAAAGATTGACGAATGTAGGCGTTCCACCTTCTGCTGCTATGAGTTCAAAACCCTCGTTGTCGCCGCTTCTAGTACGTACTAGGGGCATTAATCCTGGTGTTTCCCCAGTTAAATAAGTGAGACGACGGTTGTAGGGCTTTCCCATCAGGTTTTCCCATGTAATAGGGAAAGTCTGCAACCATACCCGCCAAGGATATTCGGTTTCTCTAATTACCCATGCTGGGCGTAGAAAACAAGATTGCAAGTAGCGGCAGGCTTCATCAAGCTGTTCTCTATTTGAACGATGAACCAAGAATACTACACCCGTGTGGATGGGGATAGCACCTTCATATAATTCTTCTTGAGCAGCAATTCCTTTTTTGATATTAAGTATTGCTTTCACGTCGGTAGAGTTACCTTCTGCTGCCATTTGTGATGCTGTTTGCGATTGTTTAGTGAGACGCTGCATATTGGTTTTAACCATTGCCTCATTCGCTCGCATGAACTGTGCATAAATTTCAGTATCGTAAATTCGTTCTCTGCTCAGAACTTCCCAGAGGTAACGCATTTGACACTGCTTATCTTTCCAACCACCAGGTTTATCTGCAAAGGTAAGTGCGCCAACATATTTTCCTTTTACGTTCACCCAACGTCTATCAGCAACTGGAATTGAAGTCTCACTCTCCATTAATAAGGAGGTAGGATGAACTTCTGAATAAACTTCTTCTCTTAATCCATCTTCATCAAGGATTAGTAACTGAGGAATTTGACGAGGTTGGGTATCGTTGAACCTTTCCCAGACATTAGCCCATAGCTCTTCAGGCGATAAGGGAGTAATATCCAAGCCCATTTTATTGGCTAGAAGTTGTTCCCACAACTGATACCCATCGGTAAAAGAAGAGTAAAGCAAACGTTCAATTTGGAGAAACTGAATTTTATCAAGTTCACCTGTGAAGGACTTCCAAAAACGTTCTAATTTAGCAATTATTTTTTCGATTGCATCGGTTGCATTTTGGCTATCAGGTTCTACGGTATACGTACAATACAACCGTAATCGCTTAGGTTTACGAATACCTTTAGCTGTTAATTGCTCGGTGCGAAAACGCTCCCCCATCAAAAGGTATTGTAACTCTTTATTAGGTGCATTTTGAACTAGTTCTTCTAACTGCCTCTGACGTGCTGTATCGTCAGTGAAGGAACTCAGATGGATAGTTAAGCTTTCCTTTTCGGGTAAATCTTTTAACCCAGATTCAATAGCATCAAAAACTGGTTCTATTTCTTTATTACGTAAGGTGGAGTGGATACCTTTGCACTCAAATCCGAAAACAATTTGGTAATTACTTGTACCTTTACGGAGAATGTATGCACCTATAGAAGACCCTTGTAAATTAAAATTTACCATTGATATTAAATTAAAGGCATCTTCTAAGGGTGAAAGTCGAACCTTGTGTACTCCGTTATCAACTGTCTTCTTGCCTTGCTTTTTACGTTTAGCAGTTGCAGTCATTTGGATTTACGTCTCCTTGGTTTTCGCGAAACACGAATTCTTTGATAAGGCGCTCTGACTCTTGTCCAGTAAGGAGTTGCAATAAACTTTGATAGAATTCGCCAAGAACCATTAGCAGTTAACACCCACCAAGTTGAAATTAACCAAACTGCAATTGAACCAGTCCAAATCCAATTCAATTTGAAAACTTCGTAGCACAGAAAATAAGAACCTCCAGCTATAATCATCCAAGGCATTAATTGGTCGGCAGGGAATGGTCCAAAGCTCGGTTGTTTTCCTAATGTGGCGTTTACGGTTCGGAATTTTGGTTTTGATTCTGTCATAATGATTCGGTAATTAGAATAAAGGTCTTTGTAGTTTTTGGATATTCATTATTTTGGAATAATAAGATTTGCTAGTGTATTACCTACCGTTACAGCCATCAAAATAACCATTGGCGTGCGAGCTAACATTTGCCAATCTTCATCTTCCCTGGCTGCTTGAATTACTTTAACCAATCCGATTCCTAAGTAAAGTAAAAATAGTCCTCTTAAAACGTTAAAGACTAAAGAAATTACTGTGTTTAAACCATTAATAGGATTCTGGCTCGATGTCTGAGTGAATACTCTTATCATCCATGTTTCAACATTTTGAAAAAAGAAAGCAGAAGCAGGTTGTGATAAAGCATCAAGAAGAAAGAAACTTCCAACTAATGTAAATACAACAGTCCCTAAGTTACATTTACTATTCAACTTTGCCAGCAACTTAAAAACTACTTCTAATTCCGAGCGCCAAGCTAATGCAGTTAAACCTAAAGTCCAAACAACTGATGTTGCAACACTTATTAAGCTAGCGTTTAATACCATATCTAGTAGCATAGCTGATGTAGTGGCTACCATTAATGGATATATGTTTTTTTGCTTAGATTTGGGTCTAGCTGAATTTACTTTTTGATATTTATTCATGTTGATGATAGCGGTTGAAGAGTTTGTTCGTTTCATGAGAATTAACTGCTTTTGAAAATATTTACGTTTTAGTAATCGCTTCAGCATGAAGAGGTTTTGGATAGCAAACCCCTTTAGATT
>ERZ1740062.723-NODE-723-length-15598-cov-5.290677_pt1 | contig 15598 bp, 7 predicted proteins | sample MGYA00581741_ERZ1740062 | MGnify/ENA primary metagenome ERZ1740062 (study PRJEB43018, sample SAMN04849747) | marine metagenome | isolation source: floating plastic debris | place: Pacific Ocean | collected 2008-09-01 | study: EMG produced TPA metagenomics assembly...
TGCTCCAACTTTTCATGACCTAATTAATTTTGATTGTCCACAACTTCGTTTCTATCGGACATTGAAGCACAATAATTGGTGATGAGAGTACAGGGGGCTTGCTGTACCATATTAGAAAGTTTGAGCCAATTTGGGATCCCTTACCCAAAACCTTGTTTGGCCTTTAAGAGTCCCAAACAGTATAAAATTATGGAAATCTTTTTCTGTTTATAATGACAGAATCTGCTAAGCTTGCTTATTTTTTCCAAAGCTTTTAGCATGTCCAATGTTATAGTGGGCATTATTGTTCTTTGTAGAACAGAATGAAAAATAATACTGACAAAATTGGTTACATGAAGTTGAATATCACGATTCTTCAGTACACATTCATCAGTATTGGGAAAAGCTAGAGGGTCGGTCGGAGAGATTGAATATGCATTTTGCCCATGATCATTTTACAAATAAATTTACAAAACACAAGACGCCAACTTGTTCTTGCCTAATACCAAAGCTAGATTGATAGAGTAAGTTACTGGCCCAGCCTGCACTGACCCTTCGTTCAAATGTAGACTTGAGTCCTCTACTCTACAAATCACAGTTTGTTACCTTTTGTGGACACTTATTCATAAACTCTTCACAAAATGGCATCATACTCCGGTAAGACTCAGATTTTGAATGATCAAAAGTATGACTTTAGCAGTAAGATAATTTTTTCTCTCCAAATAAGTATCTGTCATAATGGAGCTGCAAAGATTATCTCGAAAGTCCTAGATTATGGAAAGTATTCAATATTTTTGTGGATGCCAAATCAAATGCATTGAATTAAAAAAAAAACTCCATAATCAAAATGATGATTATTGGAATTCTGGTGCATGGTGTAGTATGTTGCAATTGAATCAAAATAAACTGGGCAAGGATATAGAAACCATCGAAACTATACCTATGAAACTGAGCAAAAACTGAATGGAACACTTCAGAGTCAAAAATTGCCCTGGCCTAGAAGTTACAAGAGCCAGACCCACAAAAGAGCCATTCGGTTTTTCTACTTATTGTTTTGTAAACAAACTGATATTTTTATGTATCCCTTTTTGATGCTTAAAATAAGCTCCAGCAGAGAGCTGCTAACACATTACGTCAGCATTATCTGCTCTTATTACAGGGTAAGAAAACCCTGAGCCATCAAAGAATCGATGAAAACTGATTATTCAATTGGTTGAGAAGTTGGAGATCATTTTAGTGTAATCACTCAGACGGTGTTGTGGAACTATGTTGATAACAAAGTGTGATATCATTGTCTGATTTGGAACACATAGACTAGAGATTGACAATTGGATGCTGTTCCTTATTATAAATCTATTATTAAAAATCTATCCTCATAATCTTGGGTACACATATGTACATAAAATTTCTGTTTGCCAGTAGAATAATAATGAGGGCTCACAATTTTCACAACATATGGCTAGAGTTGACTAGGCGTCGAGTTGATATCCCCTGATTACGGAGCTGAGGTAGCGTCCCTTCACGTTTTTCTAATGAAAATATTTTAATGTTGAGACTTCCTCCCTTGACCCAAAATATCAAGCATACGAAACGAAGCAGATATTCTTTTAGATCTTGGTACATGCTACAAAACAGCAGTCTCTGAGGACGGCTAAGCTGTTAAATCCGACTGCTGTGGGCCACAGATGAATACACTTAGTATGATCACAATTATGTTAGTAAAATATTGTATCAGATATGCTTTATTAGTCACTCCGGGCCTATTCGTTCCCCCCTTTCCATTCCGTTCCATTGATGTCTCTTTCCCCACTGGCATCCCCCTGCTATTCCATAACACTTATTATACTGTTTTTCTTCCGATGGAGTTCATTGTTCGGGATCAAAATGAGAAAAAAGTATAAAATCATGAACTCATTGTACACTTCTCCCAATTTATCATCTAATAACTAAATAAATATTTATTTCTTATGGAGTAGAATAGAAAGCGCAAAGTAGTACTCGTCCATCATCTTGCCCAATGTGGCCGATATTAATGTGGAGGCGGGATGGAGGCTCAAAATAAAAAAAATTGTGTCAGCTTATAAGTAGAGGTAAATTTTTGTCTCACACATCCAACTCGATCTAATCGTCTGGTCAACGTAATAAATTATGATTTAAGGCCCTATCAAACCACAACGATTGTTACAACAATTTTTCCAAAAAATCGTTGTGTCCATATGAAAAACTGTTGGAAAAATTGTTGCAGTAGTGAAAAAACGTTGCAATGTGTATGGATGATAACCAATTCTTTTGCAGTCTCTAGCGGTTGTTGGTTGTGGTTGTTTGTTGGCCGTTGTTGTTGGTTGAACAAGGGAATACACTCCCTGTTTGGATTAATCGCTTTATTAAGGAGTTGTCTCCCTATTATGTGTCAAATAATAGGAGAGGACAAATCCGAATAAAGATAAACGTTTAAAGAACCAAACTCGGCTCACTACTTATGACCGAATAATCACATATATGATTGGTGGGATTCTTAACCAGCCAGTGGTAGAAGGGAATTCCCCACTCACAGGGAGTTGTATCTGAATCACATCATGGAATGAAACTCCTTGTCTTGATCACAGCAAGATGGGACAAAAGGCATTCATTGGCTCTGGTCACTGACTCACTGCTGGGTAACTACATGTATTTATATCCATTGGAAAGATCAAACAGCATGCCCAGTCCACACAATACCTGCAGCTAGACCAAACTCCAACTTACAACAAGGAAGGAGTTATTTCTATTTTTTAGGAGCAAAAAGTTTCTTAGTGGTAACTGGTAAGTATACATTATGTTATTAGGCAGGTTGCTCAATACAAACATACCACTATGCATGTATTAACTTCTTTTTGGAGACTTACTTTGTTTTCACAGCAGCAGTGCACCAACCAACACCAGTTTCTTTCTTGATGTAGTGCATGTGGGCTTTTAACATTACAAAATAAAGTACAGGTTGAGCTGTACCCTTTACCAGTGGATCCTACATATTGTAGCAGTTGGGAGATTGTATAAACCCGCAAATGAGTATAGCAATTGTGGAGAACTGCTGGCTACAGGACAGCTACTATCAAACAACAGTTCCCCTTACCATCATCACACACATCAGTCCAACACATGTTCAGACAAGCAAACTTTGCCTGCCACTGTTACTGTAGGCTACTCCTTTGTTCCCCAAACAAAAGGCATAGGTGTTTTGGGACCTGTGTGGCAACAGGTTCCCAGACATCGGCCTCCAGGGCCTATCCAACATACCACAGCACATCTGTGTGCTTTATTTTGTAATCTAAGTTATTTCTTTTGAAACTAGTTACATCCTTAATGTTTTCTTCACTGGTTTCGGATGTAGGGAGTCATGAGGGAAGACAGCTCCCTACGACCCTGTTATAGCCCTATCCCACATACCCTGATATAACTTGACTATATTTTCTAATGTATAAATAAATTCCTGTCTTGTCAACCCAATACCAGCATAAAATATACACATTTACGCAGTCCAGCAACCATATCATAATGACGACATGATACCGTTGGTTTCGAAGAGACTAGTTAAATGAAGTGCTGACTGAAGCTTAACCGCAGTAAGCTCTGGAATACTTTTCCTTGGGTGGGTGAGGGAATGAGAGAAAGTATGAGAATGGCATCCCAGCAGTAACTTATGTATCTGGTTCTCGCTTCATTTCCTTGCTGTCAAATTGGTTTTTCAAATATTTATGGTTGCAGGTTTTCAAATTTCGGCTTATGTTTTCTCATCTCAAAACCTGAAATCAATACTCACCATACCAGCTTTGCATTTATAAGTCCCCGGCAGGAAGCCATGCGACTTAAAGGTGAACGACCTAATTTGCATTCGGAAAACATAATGTACGTAGTTGATAAGCCACCCTCAGTGAGAAGCCACCCTCACTCATAAGCCGCGGCTTGTAGGTGAACATAGATAGGGAAATGCAGTGTTTCACTCACAAGCCACTCTTGTCTGTCATATGGAAAACATTTTCACTACATAAGCCGCGGCTTGTGAACTCACTTGACAAGCCACCTTCAGTGATAAGCCACGTGGCTTCCCGCCGGGGATTTACGGTACAATTCAAGGTTTTTTGCTAAATTTTTTCATATCAGCCTGCAGAGTAATGTTGTTTTAGGCTGATGATACTATCAATGGGCTGTTCTTATTATGGGTGATCCAGAATCGATAAGAGTACCACTACCGGGCACTAGTGTACAGCCCACCTCAGATAATGAGCCAACCCTGTTTAAAATACTTCAAGGTGGAGATATTCTTGCCACTGATGGGGTAAGTTTTGAACATTTTGTATTAAATTTTGTTTGAGGTAGCTTTTGCTTTGCCCCCAAACCTTGAATCGTAGGTTTATAATACCTGCAGCTTATTTGGAAAATTTTTGTTAAAAAACACTTGTTTAATGGAAAACATCAATCTTAAGACCATTAAAATCGTGTATTCAACTCTGTGATTTTTATAGTAGGCCCTACTGTACTTATATCACTATTTCTTATATTACATTTTGCATTAATACACTCATTTTAGATTTAAGATAACATTTTCAAGTATAGATTTAGTTGTTCAGGCACTGTTCATATGGTATCAACTTACGTGAATTTATATAAAGTGAACTGTGGTTGCTGATGTATGCTGGTATCTGCTTTTCAAAATGTGCTCCACCCTGTAGTTAGTTTCAGAACTCAAGAATCATGGTTGTAGATTATTGTGCACTGGTAGAAAATTATTCTTACATAACTGAATCTTCTTTTAGTACTATGCGCCAAAGAACAGTGAAGTTTGTAGTAAAGTTTACACTATTTCCAACAATCCCCCTCCGGAGATGTCAAACGTCGCCAAGCCAGCATATGACAATGCAGAATCTAACCTTACGCAGGTGAGTTCAAAGATAGGAACCAGTGATGTGATATTAATAACTAAAATATGTATCTGGTACATGTGTATTATTCACCAAAAAACTGCATATTTTTTCTCATTTTACAAGTGAAGGGCCGGGCCAAGCTGGCCAGGTAGGGACTAGTAATGACTTGATACAAGTTGTTGCTTCTCTTGTTAATATTTGAAAGTATTGAATTTGAGGTTTGTTATCGTGCAGCGTTTTTAAGGCATGTTTTACTGTTAACCTTAGGTTAGGTTAACGGCTAGATTCATGTTAGTGATCATCAATTGAATGGGACATGAATGGTATCGTATGGCCGAGATTAAAAGCTTTTTCATTTTCAACGTTTTGTTTCGGGGAATTATGATTTACACCACTTGACTTGTACATTTCTGCCTAGCCTGGTATCAATTTATAATGCATAATAGTAATCATTTCGATTTTCAGAAAATGGCTGGAAACACTGAAGTGATTCGAATCCAAGTGATTCAGTCTCTAGGAAATGGAGGGTTTGGTTCAGTGTTTAAATGTATCAAGACGCAGAAAGGTTCACAGGGAAAGCAAGATATATGCTTGAAGTTGGTGAGTTAGACATATTTGGTGCTATCAAATTGTTGAACACAAACTTACCAACTTGATGAATAAATAAAACTTGATGAATAGTAAAAGTTTTACTGCAATATAAGAAGCGTGTCTTTGTTCATGTCGGTAGATACATGCTGCTTTTCTCCCAGGTTATCATCAGGAGAGCAGGCAGGCAGCCATTTACACTCAGGGGAAATTTATTTGGGCAATAATTGCCTCAGCTCGATAATGCTGATGATATACCTGCGGGAAGAAATGGTATCTTGAGGATTGTTGGCTGGACAAATGTCACAATGACGCAAAACTAGGAATTGTCTTCTATCAACAACAAAGGTCACAACCTATCAACAACAACCTCAAATCACGACAAATGCCAAGGCTTTTTTCACATCAGAAAGACACATGTAGACAATGCCATTCACAAGCTAAACTAAAAAACAAATACTGGTGTGTCTACATGCATGTTGTGAATGATTTTGTACTGTTTCGCAATACAAAATAATGGTACCACAAAAGTGCTTTATTAGATGGCAATGGATAAAATGTACGTTTTTTATCTACTCATGGCGGAGGATTGTAAAACTCTATATATTAGAAATAGCCTGAAATTGAACCAAAATCTAGCATGAACGAGAATAGCGTACATGTACCTATAAAAACAAACAGACAAAAATGAGAATATCTGCATGTATTTCAAAGTAGTATCAATTACTGCCAATTTTATTACTACCTGAACCTACGCTTGTTGTAAGGAAACTTGATTGTTAAAGATTAGGCCTAAGCAAGTTACACGTATATTTTCATGAAGGTTGTGGGAGGTAATATTTTCTATCATGCTAATAATGGATGTGTTTGTTGGTTATCGATTTATGCATCAAATTGGATTTTCAATACTTACTGTGCAACTGATGAATAGATACCTACTGGTAGTTACCATGGACTTTACAATAATAATATTATTGCTGAATCTATGGTGGTTACAATTTGTTACAAAATAAATCATAAATACTCACCAAATATATTTTTGCTGCAAACAAAATAATCAATAATATTAGATCAGTTAGAAAATACTTTTTGATGGGAACTCGTACATTGTGAACCTTGTGATCAATTAACTTCCCCTTTTCATTGGTGTGACAGTTTTTGTTCTTGTGAAAAATAACGCTGTGACAGTTGTCATGATTTGTCGGTTGTTGATAGAAGACAACTCCTAGTGTTGTGAGAATGATGACGATTGTTGAGCTTAAAATGGTCAAATGTTTAGTCTCTCTTATCATTGCAATCACAATTTCATTTGATATTTATCAACAGAATGAGCCATTAATTGTGATATTCTTTAGTGCCACCAGTGGGATTTTGAAGATAAAGCGGATCCAGAAATCAACAAGCACATAATCAGAGAAATACAGACATTTCAGAAGTTTGAAGATGACACACATGAGAACATCATACAGTTTTACTTTGCATGCTACTGTGCCAAAACTGAGCGAGTGTTTCTGGGACTGGAGTTTTTCTCAGGTAGACTTATTGATAATCATAACTTCATAGTCCAACTTCTTTCACTTTTGTCCTTCCTTAAATATACTGCTTGTGGCAGGTGGGCAGTGGTAAAGGTTATTCCCAGGTCTTTTATTACGGTTTGGCAGGCGATCACCGTAATTTCTCGTTTTTCCTTATCAATACAATACTATGACTGATGCAATCAGCGACCCAAAACTAGATGATGACTTGTATGCACCCTGTTTTGCTAAATTACGTCGCGTAGCGTGAGGCAACGTCATAAAGTCGATCTGAAACTGCCCTATTTCAAATCTACTCATTACATGCTCTCAAATGAGGGTATAACTTATCCATATTGAACAACTCAAACTACATGTACTAAACTTCAATGAAATAGAGGGTGCACTTTGTCCACTTCTTTCTAGGCTGTGACTTGTCTAAGTTCATTAGAATATATCAGAAGGCAAAGAAAAGATTTCCTGCGGAACATATTAACTGTATTATAATAGGAGTTGTCAATGCAGTCATGCATGTTCAGAAGAAGTGGCTGGTTCATTGTGACATAAAGCCTCACAATGTGATGTTCAACTGGTAGGTGTATCGAATAAACTTGATACATGTACATTCTAGCATTTGGTATTGTGTTTGGTATTCCAATTTTGTTTTGTATCTCACTAAGGAGCATGCAGTCGTGTCATTCCTTTGCTCCTCTGTGAAACTGGGTTGGTGTGTGGTTTTGTAGCCTACCCCTTCTGCACATGAATCAGAAACCAGCTGGAAATGGTGCAATAGCCAGCAGGGCCTTTCCATGATGTATGCAGACATCGTGCTTGTCCCCAAATAGCCACTGGAAATCCCTAGAAACAAAGGTTTTGTTTGTACCTGGGTCTGTAATCCTCAGACTTTGACATCAGTCTTACCTTACCAAGCTATCATGTTGGTTATCATACATGTATTTTCAAGTTTCAATGAGAAGGAGAAGTTAATAGACTTCGGTTGTGCCGTGGACGTGGATGATGATTCAACGACATTTGGTGGTACATCCGAGTATATGGCACCCGAGGTAGGACATATACTATGCCTCTACATGAAACAGAAATCTCATGAAATATTTCACATTCAGTACATGTGGAACACTTCCACAAACACTGGTGGTTGGACAGTAAAAGTTTTAAAAAATTCAAAAATTTATTGATATCTTGCCCGATAGAGTTTGGAACAAGCTGGCTCGATGTGAGTGATTATAGGTTTGCATTTCATTGAATGACACAACATGTACCAGTAGGCTATTATATTGTGTCTCTGTGGTGTATGGTGATAATGTGTACCCTAGTGTTTGTCTAAAACTCTGAAGTGTGTATTTGTATGCTCATGAATAGTTTAAGTGCTCACACTGTTTTTCAGACGTCAATTTGGCCAAAACATAGTTATGTACAGTAAGTGCTTGTCTCAGCGCTCAGACTCTCTCTGATAGTCGGTGCCACTAAGTTTATTTATTTGGATTCTGAGCACCAAATTTACAGAGTCGGTTTTTTGATAATATTTTGACAAAAGAAGGTATCCTTCGCTGTCTTCAATGGGATTTTAATAAAAATACTCATAATAAAATCATAATTAGAACAGCTCCTATTTCAGAATCAAATTGTTTAATCTTCAGAATTAGAATTAAGCAAATGATTTATACTGTATTATGATTATTTAACTCAATTCCTGTTTATCTTCTTTTAATGTCACCCTTAACCCGCGTTGCTTTATTTTACATGCAGATGTTACGTAATCATGATGTCAAGTCCATCAAAGTAGACAGCACTGATGTTTACGGTATCGGAGCTCTGCTTTATCACATTCTTACCCTGGAGCGACCGTGGCTTGATCATCTGGATGTCAGAGAAGCCTTTAGAAACCCCAAACGCAGAGGTGTCAGAAGAGCCATCCTTAAAGCTGTGAGTATTCATATTATTAATCAACCTTTTGCTTGGGCAAATAATTTGTACTAATATCTGTAAATTGATGAATTGAGAAAAACACCATTCATACCCCGAACGGGCCAATATTGTCAACTGATTTGGACTGTCTGTATTCCGTTTGAGTGCACTGTTGACTTGACTCAAACATTTCAAAAATACAGAATTTGATTTGATATTTTGACGTAACGTGATGCCATATACCACAATGTCACGCCATTTCTTGGGGGAGTGCAGCATGAAAGCAAAGTCGCATTAGAAAACGATTTGGCTCACATTATTTCCTTACCTTACCTTTATTTTTACACCTTGCGTCAGTTTTCTATGACACAAAGTTATCGAGATAATATTTACTATATCAAAATTTAGGCTTAGGGCAACTTAAGTCGCAACTGTTTGAGGGGATTACATGCAATGAGGCTAACAAATTTCCAGGGTTATGTTGTACATTTGTTTGTTACCACACTCAATAAGATTCAGATATTGTGAGAACTTTTTTTCTGCCACACACATTCTTTGAACTATTGTGACCACACTGAGGATGTTATGAATACCACCATTCCGCTGCCTCTAGCTCTTGGCTTTAATATTTGCTATATGGGGAGCTGCCCTGCTGAATGCTGTTTTTTCACTCATTGAGCGAAATAACTTCTGAATTGGGAGTTATCCTGTCTCATCTAATAAGTAGACAACTCTGCAATCTTACAATCACTGCTGCAATTCATAATCTGATATTCACCGTCTTCACCCCTCCAACTCATCAAATATTCCGAATGTAATATACTCTAGATGCGTGATAAAAAGCCATGGACTGATGAATCCGGAAATATGTGCTCTTATACTCACCTGCAAGCGAAAATGCGAGATTACAGACTGCAACATTATCAGCATTATCCTGATCACTGTGACATAGCATGTGCCATGCTCGAGTCAGAGCCTGATATGAGATTGAATTGTCAACAAGTGCTCAGGCGACTTGAGAAAAACTGCATGTGTGCGGACAGCAGGCAACAGAGAAGAAAGGAAGTTAAGCAGAAAGCAGCTGCTACTCTGGGCAGCTCACACGATCCAAATCAACAGCTTGTCAAAGATTTCATTGCAAACCCTAATATCCCTCTACTTTTAGAGAATCGTAAGAATATTTACCGTCTTATCTTGTATTGTATATTATATGTCATATTTCAATACCTGATTGAGTGTCTTTATAAATTTTTTTCAAAATTTGTCCTAGCTGTGGACAGCATGTAGAGCTGTAGTTTTAGCCTGTTTGTGATGGGACTTGTTGCTAATTCATAAATCACCATTTTGCCAACGAACGAACTGATTCCTCATCATTTTAGATTGTTCATATAATTGTTTGGTTGTTATGTACCATACATGTGCCTAGCATTGTTTCTTTAACAGTTCACTTTGCCTCGAGCTCAAACCGAGTGACAAGTGCTCCAAACACTCTGATGAATCAGCACAAGAAGCTGCTTCTGGAGAGGCTGAGTGCTCAGACATCGGCTTCCACCAGAACTTCAACAAGTAAGATTTTTAGCTTCCCATTCATTGTGTTTATCAACAAAGTTACATGCATTATGTGTACAAAGTAGTTAAAGGCTAGTTCAATCAGTCTGTTCCTGGCAAAATATTATGTCAGTATGTTTTGCCAGGAACAGACTGATAAGTCAATCTAGCTAGGGTATCTCTGAGATAGTGCATGTTATCTTTTGATTTATTTACTTGCGTATATGAATAGGCGACTTAAGCACTTTAATATCCACTACTAAAATCATTTACTATCATACAGCGACTGAAGCACTTACCTATGCTATATCAAACCCCAACATAACCAGATGAAATTGCGTTGCATTACACAGAAATAATGACATGCTGCAACAACAATTATTTTGACTGGTTGCTTTTGCTCTCATCTGCTTGACATTCCAGTTCCATGTGCAGATGATACCTGTGGTCTGGTAGTATCAGTTAAACTATAATTGTTATTCAGGTCATTCTGGAAAGGTACGGCAGCGAGAAGGAATGGACATTGGTTCTCACTCTTCACATGAAGAATGTAACACTAACAATAGGAATATTATGAAGCCGGCTCAAGTGGAAGATGCTGTTCCTCCGGTGAATAACAACAACCCTATAGCCAATGATGTGAACATCAACGTAACACCAGGGTCTTCAAAATCGACAGCTCGAGTTGCCCAAGCGGTGTGTGATGACCCCATCACGGAGACACCAAAAGCATTTAACAGGCCAATCGCTCACGCTGCGTCATTCTCCGGCAGTGCTACTCCTGAAGAGTACCGCTACCCACACCTTATAGTAAATCATAGTACCCCTGTGGCACAAGGGTCTCTAGGTGCGAGGCCGAGCGTCAGGTTTGGTAGACAAAGGAGCACTCCTTCACCTGAAGTCAATCAAGATAGAAGGCCTTACAAGACCTACTCTGCGCTATTGGCCGGTCTTGGCGACGATTTGAAGACTCCTGGCTCAGACCTCTCATATGTACGTGAATGCCATCCAGATGATGAGTCTCCTCTGGAGTTTCCTGATCCTGAGTACGAGAGTTTTAATGAAATTGAATGGAAATTAAGAGACTTTATTGAGAGACTTCCATCAGATGAATATGGGGCCGAACACGGTATGTCTGATCGCAGTGTACGATTCATACCAGGAGGGGAAACTACTGCTATGAGTGCGCTGAGTATTCAAAGTCACAATAGCTCAGCCCATTCAACTTTCCCAAGTCCTTCTCAGATGAACTTAGAGCGTCTTGCTCACCACAACTCTGCCCGTAGTTGTACAAGGGCAGCCTCAGGTATTTATAATTCACCGATAGAGCCTCATTCTATGTACCAGGATGACTATGATGAGTTAGATTAAGTCTTTGTTCTGCATATACCTGTCACCTGCCAACTGTTGAACAACTGTTGTGAACAAGTGTCCTATGCAAACATGCAATCCGAGAATGATAAATAAAATTTTTGATGATACAGGTTTTTTACATATTTTTCCACAATTTGTACATACACATAGGCTACCGTATGTACATTATAGTATAGACTGTAGCATTATCATTATATTACATCGGCATGAATTTCATTATTTTAGATAATCAGTTATGTCATGCCACCACTTTTCCATGCAGCTTGATTTGTCACCTGTTTATCGGTGTGACAACTGAGCAACATGAGAGTGAGCCAACTACCTACATAAATGACTTTCTTTATATCATGTCGAGTTTTCCATTATCAAAATTTTACAGGTTTTACACAAATTGTATTTTTGTACGATGACAATGTACTATAATATTTTGATTATGAGTAATATATTTACTTTCTTACCATTTTCTGGTTATGATTATTCCCTAGTGTACCCTTTTTGCATTATTTTGGTGGCATTCCAACAGCAATTGCATTCAGGGCTAGAACTATCACAGAATTTATTGATCAAATTGGTTCTACACTATAGATATATCTATATATCTATGTTCTACACATATATTTTCACTTTGTGCCATGTACTATTTTTATCAAGTAACAGCTCATTGACGTAGCTCAGTAGTGATTTAAATGAGGAAATTCTATGGAAATATATTGTATGTCGTTCCATGTTATTTGTACTATGATTATATATTATAAAACGCTTGCCGAGTGAAGGCCTATAAGCAGTATTTTCAAACTGCGATTCTTTGAGATCAAATGGTGCGGTTGAACAGGCAGCCTCCATGAGCTGTATGAAGTTCACTGATTGGATGATTGAGACTTACTCCTTCATTGGATTCCAGCTCTATGGCTATTTGCTGAATACACATGTACCAGTGGTACCTGTATTCCAAAGCCAGGCAATAGCCAACACTTTGGCATGGATCGAAACTGCTCTTCAGCCCCTATAATGACGTGGGAAAGCTAGATAGCTCTAACAAACAATCAGGAAAAATCAATTTCTTGGTATATTTGTTCTTTTGATTATGAATATTTTATAACCCCTAGTCTATTACAATTTTGAGAAGCACTATTAGCAAACTCAAGGATCAGATCTGTATGCCTGAAAAAACAAACTGATGTCTTTGATTGAGATTTGGAAATAACAATATTCATGCTTGAAAGTCAACATGCCATTGTATTTTATCGATGCTATTAAACAGGAAGAATTAAGGCACTCCTATTACCTTATTGACCTCCAATATTGCTGCTGAAGCTTTGAGATCTTCTGAAATCCTGTGGCTAATATAGCATCCTGTCTTTTAACTAATTCTGCAATAGCCTAACTTGCCAAGAAGTGAAAGAATTTTTTTTGTTCCAAGGACTTTTTGAGCCATTTCATGACATTCTAGTTATTGTAGTAAAAACCATGGATAGCTGAGATTCTATAAATGTCCTACCAGTCCGGCATAATTGAATGCTATACATGCTGTAAGTATCATGTTAATACAAATCACAAGGTTTGAAAAAATGCGCTCGCAGATCCATAATCAGCAGGTTCTCAGCTTTCCAACGACGTATAGCAAAAAAGGTCCTCTTCAATGCCCAGATGAAGCTAATTTTAGGCCTTGGTAGTTGGTACCCTGACTAATGCGAGTCACAGCCTTGTCATTCATCGGAGTGTCTGCCTGCAACAGTAATGTAAATTGTGGCGCATTGACAACCTCAACTCACGGGTATATATAATGTTTACAATTCTGTTGGTTTCAGTCTCTCATTTCAAAGATAACTTAGTAAATCACATACCAGAATCATGTTATCATTTATAAATCAGAACTTATCCTCCCACGTTAGTTGGGAGCGTAACTCCATACCCTACGGGGATAAGCATTATTATGACCAATTGGGATTATTGCGACCACTCATATCTCTAATGAATGACTACCGTTTCACACTTTGCTTTGAGGTAGTCTCTGCACAACCCATCAATTCCTGGGAGCGGGCAGCATTAATTTTTGCTGTAAATGTGATTGTATATATATATGATTAGGCCTACTACTGAGTTGTGATACAATCAGGTATACGTTGTTTAGTGGCCTTTAGTGTAGAGTAGAATTTTTATTTGCATCAAAATATATGTGGCGCTGCTGTCATAAATAATTGAAGGAATCAATTACATGAAACATTTTGAATTTTTTATTATCCTTATGGTATATCATACTATTGTACATTGAACGATTAGCAAACCTCATGAATCAGATTTTGATGCCTGAAAAAACATGGAACTATCTTTGATTGACACGATTAATTGGAAATTAATAATATCCATGCATGGAAGTCAACATGCCATTGAAGTTGTTAAACGGGAAGACAATTGATACTGATATCATCTTATATTGATCTCCAATAGGCTCCTTTGGCTGTAAAATATTTTGGCATATTCTGTCAGTCTTTGCTTGTATGGCTTTATTTGCTGGTCAATAACTCACTCTACGTCGCATTGCCAAGGAGGTAAAAGTTATTTGTAGTTGTCATTTTGTCATCTCTTGCAGGACATGCTGAATTTTTTTTGCACTGTGGGATCTGGAAAGCAGAGATCTTATACATTGTATATCACGCCGTAAGGCATAAGTGTGTGTTCTCTTTAGCTCCGCTTGTGAGTTCACAATAAGGTGTGAAATGATAATATTTGTTGGCTAATTAAGTTGTAATTATGAAAAAATTTTATGTTTCAATTGTACCTGAGAGGTGGTATTGACACTGTTATGTCATTATTATTAATCTAACGGAGTTCAATGTGCGATAAAATAATATGTGGCCAAGATAGCTGTACCCCCAAGTGCTAATCAATATCCCATTAATCACCGTGCTCTTATTGTTTTTCTAGTGTGGTGTAACGTCTACAGATTTTCTTCTATTTTGTTGGATCATGTTTTCTCTTGTTTGTTTGTTCTCTTAGAAAGAGGCAGTATAGACCAATACCCACTAGAAACTCACACAACCTCCTGATTCATTAATGGTGAGAACATGCTAACAAAACTAACGACATCCAAGGTGAGCATTATAAAATCATTTTTCAAAGTTAATTAGACTGTTTTTTTGACTGGACATTCCAAATAAATGGGTTAGTGATCAATTGGATTATTTCTTATGGTATGCATCCTTTGTGATTAAAAGTTGGTTTTAGTTTTACAATACTGTGTTTAGACATTTTTTAAGCAATCTTAGTCATGCCGGCAGCTAGCTCAGCAGATGGTTTCCATTACTTGACGGAAATGCACAGGCTTTCCTGGGGGCCACACTGGTCTTTTGGGAACCGTGACAAAAGCACATTGTTACATGTGAAGAAATGAAAGTTTGAAAAATTTTGGATTTAAATTTGAAGGTGAAGACTTACAAGAGCGAATTTTGGCCAATAAGCCTGTGAAGATAAGTTACTTAAATGTGACAAGTGTGAAGTGAGATTGTCATGGTAGGACCCCCTTTCCTGGTCCGGACCTATATCAAATAATCAGGTATAGCACTCTGTAACTACGAACATGTTTATGTTTAAATTTTCATGACTTTAGTATTCAATGTATATCGGAGGTTTCAAACCTGATATGGGCAGCTTGGGACAAATCAATCATCGCAGATCATTTTCATATTGCTGTTTCAGGCAGCAAATGATTATAAACACTACAAGAAATAAGAAGTGGATTGCTTTATGCTGGTAACATTTCTCTCACTT
>ERZ1740062.724-NODE-724-length-15554-cov-10.637654_pt1 | contig 15554 bp, 6 predicted proteins | sample MGYA00581741_ERZ1740062 | MGnify/ENA primary metagenome ERZ1740062 (study PRJEB43018, sample SAMN04849747) | marine metagenome | isolation source: floating plastic debris | place: Pacific Ocean | collected 2008-09-01 | study: EMG produced TPA metagenomics assembly...
GTCAGAATCGGATAAGCCTGCCTGTGAAGCTGAAAGCTAAAATATTATTTTTTTCCGTTCATAATTTGGCCTGCTGATAGTGTAAATTAATCGAAAAATTTATTTATTTACAAATAAAAAACATAACAATGTCGACCAGTCATCAGGGTTGTCAAGATAGCTTAGTCATTGTAAAATAAGGGATCTGAGAAAATGAAACAAAAACAGAGGAATGACAGATTTAAACAGATAAATTTGTTGCTGCCATTATTATGATTAATCTGTCACCCAGCAGAAGAGCACCTGTTGTGTGCACACTTGCGTCCTAAACCAAAAGATACATGTGTATGGATGTACACGAAACACATGCTAGGTACCAGAATGAGTTATGAAAACATCATCCTGTACCATGGACTAAACAGTGTGAAATCTGGTGCTGATAGAGTTTTATAACCAGTTAGTATATCACCGGCATCCACCTGGCCTTTTATTAAGTGAAAATATATTATATCCAGGTAAAAGAAATGCAAGATTCTACAACGTCATCTTCACCATGGTCACTGAACTAATAGTCGTATAATCAGAATTTCAACTCCACCAACAGGGTTCACAGAACATGCACAAAGACTTGATGTATCTATCGTTAGTTGCTAATTTTGAAATGAAATATTCAAATGTTTTAAGTTTTAAATGCAAACTTAATGGTTTAGGCAAGACAATTAATCAAAAGTTGTCTGAGCATTCTCTTTTTCTGGATGACAATACGATGGTCATTCAGCCAGGACTGTTATGTAAATTAATAAATATAATCGAGTGGTTACTCATTACACATGCCTGTGAAATTAATTGTGGAAATGTTGACCTCTTTAATGAACTTGTAGTTCTTCCTTCCTGAAATCATGTGGAAATTATAGGAATATGCCGATGTTTTGCACTCATTTGCACCATCATGACATATGAGCTTTGGCGGTACTATGTCATGGATCTGAAAAAAAGGAATGAGCGTTCAACTATAGCAAGGAGTACTCTTCAACTACTTGGTATAGCAGAAAATGAGCGTAACAATCAGAAGTACTCCTGGTACAAACTACTAGGATTGCTCCGTCAGCTATAAAAACATCCATTTAAACCGATGATAAGAATGATAGGTACCTTTGGGCTGACATATTGACATGGATAGATAAGTAAGGTAATGGAGGGCACTCTTAAGTTCGCTCACAATTAACTCTTAGAAGTTACATCTATTGAATTGAGCCACTGGATGGTGCGTCTTGTTACCTGATTTGAGGGAAAAATGTAGATTTTGCTCTATCAAGCATCATTAAACCTAGATTCAGGTCTAATACCATATTATTAGTAAGTAATGCATAGTAAGAGTGCCCCGCAGCATTGCTAACTAAGCCATTGTTTTGTCCCCATGAGATCACAATCTCAAAACCAACCATTTATTAAGAGTTACATTGTGAGTGTAACTTAACTGAGAAAATTGGTATGTTCATCTCACAAATCAAAATGTAATAAGAAACATTGTTGACTGTTGGGATATCAGACCACTGGTAAGCCTACAATGTACAATGCTCTAGTAATTCACACTGTGTATACATTTTCATCGTAGAAGCATCAGAGGAAAGGAATTATTTAGGAATGGGTAGGCCTACATAGCCAATCAATTTGATCGCTTGCAGAACAAAAAAGAGCAGTGCAGTCAATCGTTGGACTCCTGCTATTCAATTTACTCAGAAAAACTTATAAATCATTCAATAACTCAAAACTAATAAATCAACAGCAAGTTTAGCTGTCAGGATTATTCATGGGAATTCCAGTTGCAATAAAGCAGTGTTTCCTGTCTTATATTCAATCAATTTTATTATTCCTTTGTGCTATGGTGCCATTGTGTTGTAATCTAATATTATTGTAATGGCTAGTAGCTATAGATGGATTATACTTCCCAGTGCAATAATTTTGGAAGTCTTTGGAAAGAAAATACTGAGCAATTCTGTTATTATAATTCATATTTTGCTACATATATTATATGAATATGAATCACTATCTCCCCATCATTGCCTTATCATGGCCTCTTATGAGTCGTATTTAAAATACTGCGTACTTTCCATGGTTGGTTCGGAGTTTGGACTTTTCACTCAAGGTGTTGTGATAATCATTTTCAGATTGTAAGAAATATTTTCACTGTCTCACTCTCTCAATAATGTTATAACTCACATTTTTGTCAAATATATGAACATGAATTATCATTACTATTATAGTATGGAATCATAATCAAAGTACGGTATGTTCTGTTGCCTTCATGGTTTGGCGCTTTTTTCTCAATCATTTTCACATAGCACAAAATATTTTTCACATTATTTTGCTTCTTTTTTACATGATTCATAACTTGAATCACAGAGCCACAGTATATTCATCTACACTTTTCACTCTCTTCTCTTATACCTTTAGCAGAACCTTGCAAAATGAATGGTTCTGCTATTCCAAATCGCAAATACATTCTACTCATATGCTATTTTAACAGAATTTGAAGATAGAATGTTGAAATTTATTATTTTGACAAAATTTTGGCTCTGACAAATTTTTTAAAAAATTGCTTATCCTTAACAAATGCAAAGTATAACACATGACAACATCTTACATTACAGTAGTGGCAAACCAGCTGCCAAAAAGAAGAAAAAAAATTCAGATCGTCACTATAAACAATATCCAATACTGCAAGAAACTGCCAACAAAACATTCCCTAAAAAGGTCTAATCTGCAATAACAATGACAAGACGGTTTTTACAATAATTATTAATTAATATTTGTAACTATAGGAATAAATTGAAGCTCAGCACCGTTTTGATAGTTCTGCTGCCAGTGAAAAATTCAGGAAAAAGAGAGACACCGGATTGTCGGGTCATCAGAGACTGGTAGGCAGTTATAGAAAATTTATGAGAAAAAGTGGGAAAAAAGGATTGCGTATGAAAGTTAGGAGAATTAATTGTGCCTTTTCATATGAAGACTCAAATGATCACTTCGGCTAAAAGCACGCTCACATAACGTACATTTGAAAGGTCTGTCACCTGTGTGTTTACGGAAATGTCTGGTCAGCTCGTCAGACCTTGCAAATCGCCATGTACAGGTGGGATGGCTGCATACATATGGCTTCTCACCTGTGTGAGTTCTCAAATGGGCCTTCAGATGTGACGATTTACTGTATTGCTTTCCACAGCCCTTGTGGGGACAGGGATGCACGACAACTTTCTTGTGTGCCCATGCCCTTCTGCCACGTTTGCGAGGCAATGCACTGTCAACAGATAAGCTATGCATGTAAAAAGGAGGGGAATTAGGAGGAGTTACTATACCCATCGGTTGTTGAGCCACCACTTGGTGATGGTACTGTTGCATTTGGCTCTGATGATAAGCTTGCATCTGTTGCTGAACAAACTGAGGGTATGGAACGTTTTGTTGAAGAGGTGGAGGCTGGGGATGTCCTGTGTTATGGTGATGATGTGCTGTCGGTATGTGGAACATGTCTCCTTGCTGTTGCTGCTGGTGATGGACAGCATACTGAGGTGGCTGAGCTGACATTGCATAAGTTCTCATGTACTCATTCTCATCAGCGCCGTGCTGCTGCAATACTGGAGCGGTCTGTGGGGCGGCCATGTGCTGCTGTTGTTGTGCCGGGGTCATCTGCATCTCGACATCCAACCTCATTCTGAACCTCTGTTGACTGTTTGCGTCTTGTGAATGTGGCTGCGGCTGCGGCTGTTGAAGTTGCTGAGCATGCTGAGACTGCTGCTGTTGCTGCTGCAGTTGGCAATCTTGGGCATATTTGGGAATGTCAGCAAATTGATGTTCTAGCTTAACATCAATCTCAGGAGGCAGGTCACCGTTGCTTGAAGGTGTTTTTGGGGTATGGCAGAGTGTGTCAAAAACACCAGGCTCGGATTTGATGTGTGCTGCCGTCTTTTGTGATTGAATGTCATCAGAAAACATGGATGCAAAAAAATCCATATCTACGAGATCTTGCAGGCCGAGTTCGTCCTCAGCTGAGTTGAAGGTAGTGCTGGGGCCGGCGTTGAAGGTTGAGCTGGCTTTGTATGATTGTGGGGTCTGAGGAGGGGAGATCTGAGTACCGACGACTGCAGGCTCTGTCTTTACAGATATAGCCTGCTTCTCTGCACCAGTTGATTTAGTCACTGTTGGATGGTATGTCTGCAAATATAAATGGATTATCTTTGGTAATGCATCAAGTCACTTGCAAAATGTGTAGCAAGGATGCATGCATAATTGTTTCCCACATGTTTCAATAACACAAAAAAAAAGCTACGTGATGGATTAATGGATATGAGGAAATTAACCTGTACAATGTCAACGGTCTCCTGAATTGTTTTCCGGAATCCTTTTCTAACAAAACATTGGATAACTGCATGCCTCGCTATGAATAAGATTTCAGATTGCTCAAACAATAAACAGTTGTAATGCACTACGCCCTATTCAACAAAAGGGATTGCTTCACATGTGGTATGCAACATGAATAGCACAATAAACCAGGAAAACCCCTTTGCAATCAAGGGAAGCTACATCAATGCAAACATCATGAAAAAGGATAATGAAATAAAAGGATGCTTACCTGTGCAAAATTGGCGAAGTCGAGATTCAATGCTGTTGTAGAAAAGAAACTAGACTCAAGATCCATTGCCTATATGACTTTAGAGAGCACACATCTGTGCCAGACTTGCTCAAATATTACAGAGTATCTGTGAAATTACAAGCATTTTGGTACTTCTTAACAGTTTTCTTGAGGTACGTCACAAGTTGCAATCAGCCAATGAGATTGTTCGCTATTTTTAGCTGCATATATAAAGATCAAGGAAGTCGCGTTACTCTCATCAGTCGAGTCAATGGAAGCAATGTTAACACTGGTAGAACAACGCATGATAAAATGTAATATTAAAAAACACAGTGGTACAGTAAATACCCGATGAATTGCTAGTCTATATTCAGACGGCGTTGAGAGTGCATGACATAACATTGCGTGGATCACAGAACAGAGACATTATTAAGGCAACTATCAGTACTAATAACTTGATCATTGAGTAATGTCTAAGGAATGCTACCCTTATCTCGATTGAGTAGGAGTTGCTTTTCAAGGAAGAACAATCAAAATCCAATATACGCAACAAGGGGTTTTCCTTCACCATTGTTTACAATCCAGACATCAATAGAAAGCAAAACGTTTTGTGGACCGATTAATAAGTTTATGTGGGAGTAGGAATTACGATTAGAATCTATCCAATATAAACGTCATGGAATTTCTCTCTTATACCAACTTTGTGCTTACGCTGATGGTCAGGAAAAAAACAAAATTCAGGCTGCTAGGCAGAAAGCACATTTTGATTGAGCTCTTTTAGGATCACATCTTTCTACTTAAGGTGGCCAGAATACCTGCTTGATGATCAGAATAGTTTCTGTCACACCCATCGATGATTTTATTTACTGCATTATGCAAAATGTAGCATTAGATGCGGTTGAAATTACAGGGCTACTACTTACTCAATTCGTAAACTATCCAAAATTATAATTATTTTGCTTAACTGTTAGAAAGTCTGTTTTTTTTTCTCCCGTTGGCCATAACTGTTAGCAATTTTAATTCATGAACAGGTGACTAATTACTACGTTCAGTGTGTAGACATGACAGTGCAACCTAAATATTGGAGCAAATTTGAGCGCAAATTACTGAGTACGGACTGCTTCCCTTCATGATTCACTAAATGTTGTGTAACTATTCACTTTGCAGACAAATTTAGGCAAAACCTAACTCTTGATTTAAGTGGCATCATGAGCATCTTCCTAATACTGGTCACACCAAAGCAAAGATAGAACTTGATGCAAGATTTAGAATTATGAGGTGGGGATTTTTGTCACGCAGAAAACTGGTAGCCATCTTCAAAGGATATACATGTAGATGGTACAAGATGGCAGCAGCGTTGAGTTATGTGCCATTTACCAGCAGGAAAAGAGTTTTTTACACAGAAAGGATTAAGATATTAATCCTTTAATGGCCTTGCACTAAGTTTCTACTATTTATTTTCATGCAAATAGCCCATAACTCACAATTAACTAACAAATGGCTGTGTAACGACACACTTTTCATTCCATAAAATTACTCGACACAGATCCAGGAGGAGATAAGCTGTTTAAATAAAGCATAAATAAACCATATATTATGATTAAAAAACTTCTGATCAACTCGATAAATTATTGATAATTTTTGGGAGAAATTTGAGGAATTTTGTGGCAGGACCCTGGTATATCAAGAATGAACATCACATTTGTGGAATTTGAATATAGCTACTTTAATCATACATGTATATACATGTACATGGTAAATGAGTGAGCAAAATATGAGAGCGAAATGGGGGAGGAAGGGAACCTTGCTTAACATTAAATCGAAAGGCATGATGATGGCTAAAACTGCCAAATATGAAATTATATTTGGTAGCTGGAGCTTCCACATCAGAATAGCATTACTGGATTGCCTAAAAACCTTGGTTATAAATAGTAAGCTACAATATTGACACTGTACCAGCTTCGAAGTGCTAGGTAACAGATTAGAATTTTACCTTATAATATCAATTTCATTATCAGCGCACTGTATCTGTACCAAAAATTATCCCTTTTGCATGCATTAGCCTTGTAAGCCTTCCACTTGGCACGTATTTATCACTGTATCTTTCTGTGAAAACTAATAACAAAGCGTATCACAACAAGCTCTTGGTCACAGACAGAACTACAATTCTTTTTTCTAATTTTAGGTTTTTTTATATCAAATTCCCTTTACTCCGATTCATTTTCTTTTTGTATTTCTAAAAAATTATTCATGGCTAGTCATTGTTTGTAGTTTGAGCCATGTAACATTGGTCATAATTACAAAATAAAAGCCATATTCACCAGAAAAGATGAAGACTAGAGCTTGAAAGCCAAAAAAATACCTGGAGCTTCCAACTTTGTAGTAGAGTAAAATAGAATAAATAACCCATCCATTATGTTTTTGCAACTTGCTAATTGTATAATTATGTTGATGGTTTATATTTCAGACCACAGAGGGTAGTGCAGCGCTCACCAACCTCATGTTTATTTATTGCATAACAGTCTGTCTTTTTGCCTGTTTATTGAGCACACCAGAAGAATTTCGGTTAGCCAATACTGAATAAGAATGTCTGATCAATGAACTCTGGCTCTTCAAAAATTGGGGTATATATGTATATTTTGGTTTGAGGGAAAGGACACCAACCATGGACATTTTTATATATGAAGTGCATATTATTTACAAGTCGATGTCAAGTTTAAAACTTCATGCAGCGATGCAAGCTTCTGCATACTGGGACATAGTAAAGATCGGTTTTGCTCTGCACTGAATTTGAGTGCACTCTAATAATCATTTACCTTCAATGCTCAGCATGCTTTCCACTCAACGTTTTGTATAAAAATGAGCTGATCTTGGCTCCTTGTCCCTTATAAATACTGAATCTATTTTTAACACACTGAAGCTCTGCCGGTCAATGGAGATACTGAATACCCAGAGTTGAAAACATTCGTTGAGCAAATACAATAAAAAACGTCACAGGGACTACGCTCTTGTATGCTAGGAATGCACATTGTTGCCATTGGTCACAATCTCGTATAAACAAATAATCCTAGGAAAGCACTGCATGAAAGGAACTTTCCCTTAAGTGTTGCATAATATCCACCTACAACAAAAAACATCTGTATATTTCCGATTCTACGCTGCATTGGCTTAGCATGGCATGTCGCTGCAATGACTGCTTTTGCAGACAAGCAATCGAGTTTTCCAAATTTTGTATTGAATACCATTGTTGCGTGACTAGATTGAAAGGTGCTCGATGCAGATTTTGACATTTGTCGAGATAAACCTGGGAATATGATGTTATGTGTGCGTATGCTACAGCTGCCTAAGGCAACAAAAAAGTCAAAAAACAAAACAACCGCAGCTGCACCATATGAACAACAAGTTCATCCAGAGGAGAAAATAGGTGTCCCAGGTCCAAATCTAAACAGCCCATTATGCCTTTTTAGACGGTATTGTACCTAGTAGGACTTATTTTCAAATAGTTGCCAACAACAGGTTTCAGACCCATTTTTGACATTTCTCACATAACTAATTGCACATGATTGCCAGTGTTATGCTGGTTTTAGGTATTAAAATATGATAACCGTAACTTGGTGAGCTTCCTGTTGGTGATGCACATGAGTCTGCAGAATACCGTATAGCCATCACGGCACAACCCTCGATACAGCAGATATTTTCAGTCGATTGGAGGTGAACAATGTTATGAATCATATCATGCCTACTGGTGTCTGATTGCAGGGTATAGATCAGTTAGAGTGGTAAAATTATATGGTGGTAAGAGCATAATTTTTATTGAGAAATCATCAGTTTGAAATCATGACGACATTGTCTAAGATCACTTTCACCACTTTCCCACACAACTTACTTGAAACACATTGAGAAAATCAAGAGTGTCAATTTGTGAACAAACCTATATCATTGCTCACAATGCAAATACTGTGTCGTCTGTGTTATCATTGAGGAACCTGATTCATCACACTCCCTCCCAAATCTGTACTATAACCACCACACCCCTACAACTTGATGTTGTACCATTATTGGTATAAATTGTGTCATTTCTTATCACAACGTGTCCTATGTATGGTGTCTCATCAACCAGCAGGCACAAGTATGAATATCATTTGACAATTTCGATTTAAGAAATGCAATGCCATTACTTTCAAATTAGCAGAAAACTCTCCCAAAACATTTTTCATCCCCCCCCACACTTCTGCACGCTAACAATCACTACACAACTAGCTATTTCAGAACATTTTCCAAATAATCACCACTGTGCCAACACTTCCGTCTTAGTGGCATTTGTGAATTTTTTTGAAAATATGCCCTTGTCATGAATTGACCGTAGACTGACACCGTCACATGCAAGATTTGGAAATCTGTTTACTCTAGATCACCAATCATGTACACACCACTTATTCACCTACACTGATGACATCACAACGTCAATGATTTTGTTGTAAAAGAGAGACTTCCAAATTAGCATTCTTTTCGGAAATAAATTAGATGAGAGACTTTTACTAGGGCAGTTCAGCAGAGCATACCATGGTGGGGAGGAGCTGGATCATGCTGATGTTATTCCAGGGTCAGACAGCTGTCAAATCTCATCAGCTAGGTATCCAAGCAGGGCGCTTATCAACCTCCCGCGCTTGAGATGTGTTGACATTTTTAAGAGTCGCGGGCTATACCCATTGGTGTGCATTTGCGAGCCACGCCATGAAAATTATTTTGCTTTATTCACAATTGGATGTAATCAGAAAACCATAAATAATTAAAATACTCCATTATATAGAGGCTGTTTATATTCAAATATTCATTTGTAATTGTAATTAGCCTTATTCATTTATGTAAATTAGGCTTTTTTGGATTGCAAAAAAACTAAAGTGACAACCGTATTGCATTAATTCACACACTGTACCACATCCTTGAGGACACTCAAACCCACGCCACCAAGGGCGTATTAAACACCTAAGATCCCCCCCCGATTATCTGGGGTTGATGATGGGAATCTGATCGAGTCTGAAGTTAGATTTTGCAATTTTTTTTAGAATATTTCACCCTACTGTGAGCCTTAATATGGGCGAATATTGCCTTTGTGTAATTTTTCACAACCCAAGTCTGGGGTTGACAAACTGATTCAATACGCTCCTGCACATCACTGCTACTCTTCTACTCTACCTTGCTGATTTTTCAGAGTGGGGCAAAGGTCCATGAACTTTGTTGCAAGGTAAAATATGCAGCAGCCAATTATCATTAAGATTTCTGGCTACCTTTAACATAGATTTGAATAATATCTAATGAGATGTAGACTACTATGCTATGCATAGCAGTCGAACACAAACGTAACGACAAAACAGCAGGACTCCACATTTCAATTCCAATTTTTCTGGTCAAAAGTTATATCAAGTTTTGATCAACATTTGTTTATTGGTTATCATGGTGATGCAGGCAATTTTCTACAGTTTTATAATATTTTAAAATAAATTGAGTCAGTGAAAAGGCAGAAACAAATCTGATTTCTAAGAATGGATCACGGATGGGAACATAAACAGCCAGTTGAGATACCTTTCACTAGTGATAATAGGCGTATAAATATATTAGTAAAGAATCCGCACCAGCCTTTAAAGGACTGGAGGCCTTTAGACCTTTAGTTTTCAACCATGTTTAGACAGGCCCCTTTAGTTGTTTTCCTTTTGACCATGTGATATTCATGCAGATCAGAATAAAAACCGAGCCACATCTACTCATTTATAACAATCAGAAAATGAGAAGATTCTTTAAATACTGTATGATCTATAGTAAAATATACAAAGAGTAAGCCTAAAACAAAACATTCCCGCTGATTTTGGGATAATGATTTCCTATAGAACCATATCAGATCAGGTATTTATATACAATAGACTATCTCTGACACAAAGTTGATTCATTTCCTAGAAGATTTACAGCTATTTACATTAAGCTACCATTTAAATTATAACTCCTTCATCCAACACTCATCTTTCCCGATTTCTCTAGCATGTTCTTGAACCTAAAATTGGATCAAATGGGAAGGGTATACAAAATAGGTATTCGACTACAGCCAAAAAGAAGCAAATTAACATAATACTTGATTATCACGAAATAATGCATTATAAAACAATTAAACATGGCTATAATGGCGAAAACAATGTCATTTAAATGAATTATGTCAATTCTGGAAACCTGGCTGATCAGGTTGTCAGAGCTAATTGATTAATCACCATTTGATTGGCATTCAGAAGAATAAAGTGACAAGGTTAGCAAAATGACACAGAGATTTACTATCAATTTAAACAAAGTTTCAGGCAACCTGATGAGTTGTTATCGTAAATTATTATGTAAATGTACAAACAAACAGTTTTACATAGCATAGCATGGTGGTTTCCACAAATTAGCTTGAACTTTCATGGTAATCTTTGTTACTAAAAATAGAACTTCAAAATTTTCATATATTTCACCGCTAGAAATAAACATATTATGATAGATTACTCATTCCGCTGATGTCATAAACTATTCAAAAACTGTATGTAAATTCAACCAACAATGATTTAATTTGATCGTTAACATCAGTCACACTAATCCCAAAAATATGCTATTTGGTTTTCTTTATTTTTAACATAATTTATTTTTATAGAAAGCTGGACAGCAACTAGTGTGTAGTAAAAGTAGCCTAGTGAGTTCAAGAGCCTGGAATTTTTATGTTGGTCCCTGCACCCATCCACCCACCAGAGAAAACAGAATCAAATTTTCATCCAACCTGTGACATTATCAGTACCAGGTAACACTAAATCTTGTGCTCATGCAAACGGTAATAACAATAATTCTACTTTTGATCTTGTATGTAAAGGTCTGAATTGATAGACATAGAGGGGGGGGAATATGCAAATTTGTTAAGAGATAAGTGATTGTTGTCAAGTTGATTAGGGAAATTTTGATACCAGTGTCAAAATTTCTTAGCTTTCCATCTTTCATCTCATGTATTTTTTGTGTGAGAAATGCACCACGCGTAAAGAACGTTAGGATGCAAGATTATCTTTAGATAAGATACCGGTACTTTATGGAGTGAGAGATGCAATAAAAAGTAAACTTGAGCAAAATAATATGGCAAGAAGATAACATTTATTGGAATTTTAAATTTCACTATTTTCAAATGGTGAATTCGTTTAGTATGAGTTATTAACAAGATTTCCATTTGCTTCAAAATGATAACTGAACATGAATGAGATATTAAAATCAAAATAATTCTAACTCGATAAAATTCAAGAAATTTTCTTCTGGAATTCTGTAATTTATTTTCCCTGAATATCTTCACCCTGGACTGTTTATGATAAAAATACCAAACTATTGTATTTGCTTTTTAAACATGTTTCAGGCAAGTTACCTGCCACAGCTATCAGGTTTGGCTTCAAATGTAAAGCTCAGTTTTACGTAAAAAGCAAGTGAATATTGGAAAACACTTTTTTTAGGATAAATAGGTTACTGGTCATTGATTCATAATCTCAAAATCAATCACAAAATTGGGTCAATTATCATCGCTGACCCAAGGCAATAACAATATGAAGCACGAGGCGTACACTTCTGAGTAATTGGAATTCTCACAGCGGTGATATTACACTTCACAGTGTTATTGGCAACAGTGGAAAACTTTGGAAAATACCCAGCAGCTAACTGTGAGAAGTCCAATGATATCTCAGTCGCCTCAATCTAATATCTTATTATAACACTTGAAATGGCTCAAATTAAATGCAAATCATACAAATTTAAAACATGACCATTGTGTTTTAAAAGAAAATAGAAATTCAGATAAGCAAGGATGTTAAGGTATAGCAGAAAAGCCAAAACAGAAAACTAGATATCTAGATGACTTGATGCAAGTACATGTATGTATTTGAAGGGCTGATGGACGTATGTGTCTTTAGCCTTGGCAGAGTGGTATTTTTCCAGTTTTCATAAATAATTAAGTGAAATTAACTACGCACATGGGCTGAATCTGAGACGTCATTGCCAAGTTATTGGAAGGAATATCCCTGATGTAAACATCTGAATTTAGCATGGAAATACGTTGAAAAACATTTCTTACATGGTTAAAACTGTACAAATGTTATCCAGTTGGATATTATCTATTCCACCATAACCATGGCGCTCAATATCTATTGTCACACGACCCACTCAAAACTTCCATCAAGTCACCTCCATATATTGCCACCACCAGTACGCAGTGGATAACATCAGTTTAAATTACCTGCCCAACACCACACTGTGACGCAAACAAGCTTATTTAGACTGTGACGTTTTGCATTTATCCCACGCTGTTTACTAAAAGTATCTCATGGTGGCGAAGGAACGCAGCCTATGCCTCTTTTCTTGGACAGGTCAATGCTAGAGGGAATCTTCCTTAGAGGTAAGATTGTCTCTGCACAGTACCAGTGAGCACAACCACAGCAGCTTTTACTGTTACAAGAATATCCTAACACTATACCTGTAAAATTATCATCTCGCTCGGTTAATCCACGCCCGCGCGTTCCTGTGCAATTGCAGCGACAACACCTATCCCTGTTCAGAAATATCCTCACTGCTTACGCTCGAGATACATAAAGCAGGTAAACAGTGGTACGACAGCTTTTGTTTCAACAAGCGAGCTGTCTTACCGGTTTTGCATCAACAGTAGGCCTACCTAAAATTACTAAGAAGTATCAATATTGCAAAATTGAAAATGTTTCATTGCATCAACCATCCGGTTCAGGCTTGTCCCCATGGTTGTCATTACCCTCACATTACGAATGCTCCATAACTATTTTAAAAAAGTTGCACATGCCCAGATGCCAAACATCCCTGTTTCCATAAACTGCCACATTGAGACTTTCTTATAGCCAGTTACTTCACTTTTTAGCAGCATTGTGAGCATTCTCCCCAATCAAGGAGTTTGAGTCCCTCAAACTCCTTGCCCCAATATTGGCAATCTTGGGAAGGGTCAGAATCAAATTAAGTTAACTTGTTTTGGAAGTTGCATTCCCATTTAAATTTATTGTTGATCGATTACTGTCTTTTGACCATATCTCCATTTGGTGGAATGGAAAACTAGTTTTATGGATTTCATAACCCACCGAGCCACTAAGCTGTGGAGAACACTGATCAGGTAACCAGTCAATGAGTAGAGCTGCATGATTTTTCAACAATTTTCAATGTTATTGTTCGGGACCCCATACCGTTTATCAATATCAGTCTAAATCATCAAAATCAAAAATATCGAAAACCGCTATTGAACCTAACAGTGCCAGATAATGGCTAGATTTCCTCATTACCAGTTTTTTGACCATAAATTTGACAGTGCTAGAACCCAGTTTCTTCACCAGCTTCTTAAATTACATCTTCCAAATCCAAAAATTTGCTGGAATTAAATAGTTTTCAAGATTTTACAAAAATAATCTGGAAAAGGCTGAAAACACTTCCATTATATCAAGAACATTCCTTTGCGTTTCTCATTGACTGAATAGCACTTTACTGCGGCAATTTTTTTTAACATCCAGAGATTGAAAACCATGTTAATGGCAAGCAGCCAAAGTAAAAAGTCAATTCAAATCTGAACATTGCGTTGCACAAGAAAATGGACAGCGTCTACCAATTTCAGGAAAAGTGTTATACAAGTTTCTGACTTTTTACCAGGTTGAGGATAAATAATTTTCACATATCTCATGTCAAAGACCTTTCATTACGTACCAGTGCATACTTTCAAGTGTTACAAATTGAGCAGACCATATAACCCAAATAAGCGGTCTCCAGACCTTTTGACAATAAAACACACATTATCATGACACACATATTTAGAGCCCAACACTAATGCGACTACATTTCAGAATGATTGAACAGCATCATGCTATACACTCACGTATGTCAACAACAACTTTGCACAACTAAAGACTAGTTTGAGCAGCAAAGATATTTAATCAACGCTATTTCTAGGAGCTACTAAGGACCCTACCACAATTATAGGTTGTCAGCATCAAGTCAGATGGCAGCCTGGCCTGTCCAAGCTCGAACCCGTAGCATGATCCATATTTACCGATTTTCCTAGGATTTGAATACGCGTGCCTTAAATGAGCAGTTCATTGTACATACATTGATTGTCCTGAGTCAACTTGACTCTTGCCATATAGCCTTTTTCTGGAAATTTTGCTGTTTTTGTGGTTCCTGGGGTATTACTCCTGTAACTTTGGTACCCTCTAATGTTATTAGTTTAGAACTGTTCGTTGGCAAATTTTGTAAAAACATATTAATTGATCCTACCCATAGACTTTATAATAATAAATTTATTATTATTACTATTATTATTAAGTCTATGATCCTACCATACCTTGGATTAGCTTTTCACGCGACCTCCGTTTGCTTTGGAGACATTTTTCTAATAAAAAACTCCATTACTAATTGATGTCTCAATCTTGGCCAATCTTAAAAGATCATGCTTTCACAATGGTGTCTATTGACCATCATCGGCACCAAAGGGTCCCCTGTCTCTGCTACTTAAAATCAAAGTTTGTCGCTGTCTCTACCAAATTGCGAAAAGTGAGTTTGATAGAAATCTCTACCGTGTGAAAATAGCCTACAAGAAGAAAATTTTCATTTGAGTTTAAATGGCAAATTTGCTAAATTTAAATTCAGCATATCATTACATTTTAATAAAATTCTTTCCCTGATTGCGTATTTAGTTGAAATTTGAAAATCACTTATACATGTATTTAATTCCGTGAATGTGATCACTTCGAGCCAGGTAGCTAAAATAAATTCTGTTTATATTTTCATCCTGTAGGGTCAGAGGCGGCTGCAGTTCCATGTTCACTATGGTATATTTGGAAATAACCTTATGATGTATTGTCCAATGATAAGCAATATTGGTACCGGTAAGGTAATAAAAATAATT
>ERZ1740062.725-NODE-725-length-15506-cov-5.065562_pt1 | contig 15506 bp, 12 predicted proteins | sample MGYA00581741_ERZ1740062 | MGnify/ENA primary metagenome ERZ1740062 (study PRJEB43018, sample SAMN04849747) | marine metagenome | isolation source: floating plastic debris | place: Pacific Ocean | collected 2008-09-01 | study: EMG produced TPA metagenomics assembly...
AAAACACAAAATCAATCGTCAAAAACGAACTGTTTAGATGAACACATATATAAAAGTAATGCTCGTATTGATTTCGTTTTGGTCTTTTGGCCAGAATGATGATAACCCTGCGGTCTGGTCACATGCTGTAAAAAAGCTATCACCTCAGGAATACGAATTGACTTTTGAAGCCAAAATCGCCCCGGGATGGCATATCTACTCTCAATATACCGCTGAGGGCGGCTCCATGCCTAGTGAATTTACTTTTGAAGGCGCGGAGCAACAATATGAATTGGTCGGTAAGACCGAGGAAAGCAAAACCATCACGGAATACAGCGATATTTTTGAGGTTGACGAAACCTTTTTCAAGAATGTAGCGGTCTTCACCCAGCGCATCAAACTTTTGGATGAAGATATAAATCAATTTCAGGTTAATCTTTTTTACCAAATCTGTAAGGAAGTTTGCATTCCCAAAGATGAGCAGTTCAACATTAGTTTGGATGGAACCGCATTCAGGCAAGAAGCAAAGGAAGTTTCTGTTGGAAGTCTAGAAAAAACATCAGAACTCCTTTTGGATTTATCTGGAAAGGAAAAGCTGAACGAAACCCTTGACGGAGAAGACAAACAGAAATCCAGTCTTTGGATGATATTTGGATTAGGATTTTTAGGTGGGCTTTTGGCCTTATTGACCCCTTGTGTCTTCCCAATGATTCCTTTAACGGTCTCTTTTTTCACAAAACAATCGGGCAACAAAGGAAGAGGCATCTTTAACGCCTTGCTATACGGTTTTTTCATCGTATTGATTTATGTATTGCTGAGTTTGCCCTTTCACATATTTGACTCTGTGGATTCCCAAATTTTGAATACCATAGCCTCGAATATTTGGTTGAACCTGCTTTTCTTTATCATTTTTGTGTTTTTCGCCTTTTCCTTTTTTGGATTTTATGAATTGACCCTACCTACGGCTTGGGCCAACAGAATGGATGCAGCATCAAATAAAGTTGGTGGTGGTCTTGGAATTTTCTTCATGGCCTTGACCTTGGCCATCGTTTCCTTTTCTTGTACTGGTCCTATTTTAGGTGGTTTGTTGGGGAGTACCACCTTGGCAGAGGGTAATGTAGCCTTGAACCTTTCCATGGGGATGTTTGGCTTTGGTTTGGCCTTAGCCTTACCGTTTGCTCTTTTCGCTTTATTTCCTGCTTGGTTGAGTTCTTTGCCTAAATCTGGGGGATGGATGACCACCGTTAAAGTCGTTTTGGGATTTTTGGAACTGGCGTTAGCGTTTAAGTTTTTGTCAAACGCAGACCTTGTCGGGCATTGGGGACTTTTGAAACGGGAAATCTTCATTGGGATTTGGATTTTAATATTCGTTCTGATGACCTTGTACCTTTTTGGAGTCTTCCGTTTTCCTCATGATGGTCAATCTTCCAAATTGAGCCCTTTGAAAAAAACACTTGGGGTAATTTCGGCGGCTTGTGCAGTGTATTTGATTCTGGGAATCACCAATGTCGTGGATTTGCGAATACTCAGTGGTTTTCCACCGCCTGACTTCTACAGCCTTCAAGCGAAAGAAACAGATTGTCCATTAGGATTGGATTGTTTTAAGGATTTTGATGAGGGCTTGGCACATGCGAAGGAACAAAACAAACCTATCTTATTGGATTTCACGGGATGGACTTGCGTGAATTGCCGTAGGATGGAAGAAAACGTATGGAGTCAACCGGAGATTTATCAAATGCTTAAGGAACAATATGTTTTGATTTCCTTGTACGTTGATGAGAGTGAGGTGCTTCCCAAAAGCGAGCAGTTTGATTTTGAGTTCGAAAGTGGTTTAATTAAACCTATTCAAACTATTGGTCAAAAGTGGGGTACTTTCCAAACATTGAATTTTAATAGTACTTCGCTTCCCTATTATGTTTTGCTATCTCCAGATTTGGAAGTTTTGAACCCTCCAGTGAACATGGTGGACAAGGAAGTATACCAAGCCTGGTTGCAGTCTGGTTTGGAACAGCATCAATTTTTTGCGAAGCGTTAAATGCCACTTAGCATTTTCTGAAAAAAGCTATCTTCGTCGCACTAATATATTCCTACCGACATTTTGAAGATACTTAAGAAGATTCTCTTGGTTTTAGGGCTTGTTTTGGCCTTGGTATTACTTGGCACGTGGCTTTTTGTCAATAGTTTGAAGCCAAACTACAGCGGAAAAGAGACCCTAGCGAACTTAAATGAAGATGTAAACGTATTCTATGATGAATACGGAATACCCCATATTTATGCGGAAAATGAAGAAGATGCCTTCCGAAGTTTAGGGTATGTGCATGCGCAAGACCGTTTATGGCAAATGGAACTCATCCGTAGAATTGCCAAAGGGCGGCTTTCTGAGGTTTTTGGAAAGGATTTAATCGAAACAGATAAGTTTTTCCTTTCGCTTGGCATTGATGAACACACTAAAAAAACAGTATCTCAGCTTGATACAAATCTTCCCATGGTGAAGTTATCCCAGGCGTATTTGGATGGGATAAATGCTTTCGTGGAAAATGGTCCAAAACCGGTTGAATTCTATTTGACGGGAATAGAAACCGCTCCTTTTGAGATGGAAGATATCTACAATACGGTAGGCTACATGGCCTTTAGCTTTGCCATGGGCCATCGCACAGACCCTTTGTTGACTTCGATAAAAAATGACCTTGGTGAAGACTATCTCGCCGACCTTGCCATCATGTCGGATTCGTCTACTACATGGATAAAGACCTTTAAAAATTTGGAAAAGGACAGTGTGGTAACCACCTTGGGTCTTTCCGCAATAAAAGCTTTGGACAAACTCCCGGTCCCACAGTTTATTGGTAGTAATAGTTGGGTGCTTGGCCCGGAGAAAACCAGTTCAGGCGAAGTAATTTTGGCTAATGACCCGCATATCAGCTTTGCCCAACCTTCAGTGTGGTATGAAGCCCATGTGGTTACGCCAACCTATGAAAAGTATGGATATCATTTGGCGGGTGTGCCTTTTCCCTTATTGGCCCATGATAGGAATTTGGCTTTTGGACTTACGATGTTTCAAAATGATGATATTGATTTTTACTACGAAACCCTAAATCCCAAGAATACCTCAGAATACAAAACTGAGGAGGGTTGGAAATCTTTTGAAACCATACAAAAACAAATAATGGTAAAGGATTCCACACCAGTGGATTTTCAATACAAAGTATCGCGTCACGGTCCCATTATGAATGGTTTGGCAAAAGGCATTGATGGGGAAACCCCTATAGCTGCCTCTTGGCTGTATACCCAGCGCGAGAATCGCGTTATGCATGGTCTTTTCAATATGAATTGGGCGAGAAATATAGAAGATTTTCAACAAGCTTTGCCTGATATTCATGCCCCCGGTTTGAATATTATGTACGGTGATGCCGAAGGCAATGTAGGATGGTGGGCTACGGCTCAGCTTTACAGTATGCCCGATAGTGTATCAACCAAGTTTATTCTGGATGGCGCTTCAGGCAAAAATGAAAAACAATCCTTTTTGGACTTCTCCCAGAATCCCAGTGCCGTAAATCCACCGTGGAATTATGTGTATTCTGCGAACAATCAACCCGAATCTTCTACTTCAGGTGGTCCATTGGTTACGGGATATTATTTACCCGAAAACCGTGCGAAGCGCATTGTATCCCTTTTGGAGCCAAAAAATGATTGGGATGTAACCGCCACACAAGAAATGATTTTGGATGTTACTTCATCGGTCAATCCAGACTTGATACGAGAGCTGATTAAAAACATGGACGTTTCTATTTTGGAAAAAGACCAATTGATGGTCATGGATAAACTACGCCAATGGGATGGGACCTATTCCTTGGATAGTCAAAGCGCTTTGGTATATCATCGTTGCGCATATCATATCATCAAAAACACTTTTGCCGATGAGTTAGGACCAGAACGATTTGAGCAGTTTCTATCAACACATCTTTTGAAAAGACAAATTGCCTGGGGAGCAAAAATGCAAATAGGCAGATGGTGGGACAATGTGAATACGCCTGACAAAAAAGAGACGCGAAATGATATTGTATTGAAGTCTTTTCGCGATACATGGATTTCTTTGGTCAATGATTTTGGGGACAATCCCGACGATTGGACTTGGGATAAGGTGCATACTTTGGAGCACGAGCATCCTTTTGGAAAAGTAGCGTCGCTTCGCAAGTATTTTAATGTCGGTCCATTTCCAGTTAGCGGTAGTAGGGAGGTAATCAACAATTTAATGTTTGTGTATGACGATTCCGGTTATTACCCAGTTACGGGCGGTCCATCAACAAGGCGCATTATCGACTTTTCCGACATCGAAAATAGTGTGAGTATCCTCCCCACAGGTCAATCAGGGAATCCGCTAAGCGAACATTACGATGACCAGGCAGAGATGTACGTAAACGGAGAGTTTCGAAAGATGATGATGAACAAATCCGAAATTGAGGCGAAAGCTAAATCAAAACTTACCTTTCAACCCAAACGCTGATTTTATAAGATTTTTCTGTATTGGTCAATTGAAATAACCTATTGGTCAAAATACATCACTACACTTTTTTTAGCACCGTTATCTTTTCGCATTTGAAGAAAAGATATGTTGACTAAAGTCTATGGCAGCGCGCTCTTTGGAGTAGAAGCTACCACGGTTTCCATTGAGGTTAATGTAGATAAAGGCATCGGCTATCATCTGGTGGGTTTGCCCGATAATGCCATTAAAGAAAGTCAATATCGTATCGCTGCCGCTTTACAAAACAATGGCTACAAGATTCCGGGAAAAAAAGTAACCATCAACATGGCCCCAGCAGACCTCCGTAAAGAAGGTTCTGCGTATGATTTACCATTAAGTTTGGGAATTCTATCCGCCTCAGGTCAAGTGCAAGCCAATTCCTTGGAAGCCTATGTCATTATGGGAGAACTAGCATTGGATGGCTCCCTTCGTCCCATCAAAGGTGCATTGTCCATAGCTCTTCAGGCAAAAAAGGAAGGTTTTAAAGGATTTGTACTGCCGGAACAGAATGCGCAAGAGGCAGCTATGGTGAACGATTTTGATGTGTATGGCGTTAGGAGTTTGGAAGAGGTCATTACTTTTTTTAAAGACCAACAATTACAACCAACTCAGGTTGACATACTGGACAAATTTTCCAACGGCCAATCCGATTTGGAGCATGACTTTGCTGATGTAAAAGGGCAGGAGAGTATCAAAAGAGCCATGGAGATTGCAGCAGCTGGAGGCCATAACCTGATTTTGATAGGTCCGCCTGGGGCAGGAAAAACGATGTTGGCCAAGCGATTGCCCTCAATTTTGCCGCCATTGACTTTGGAAGAAGCTTTGGAAACCACTAAAATACATAGTGTCATTGGAAAAGTGGGGGATAAAGGTTTGGTACATTCCCGGCCGTATCGAAGTCCACACCATACCATCAGCAGTGTGGCTTTAGTTGGAGGCGGAAGCTATCCCCAACCAGGAGAAATTTCCCTTGCGCACAACGGGGTTCTTTTTTTGGATGAATTGCCCGAGTTTGAAAGAAGAGTACTGGAGGTAATGCGGCAACCTATGGAAGACCGAGAAGTCACGATTTCAAGGGCAAGGTTTTCCGTAACATACCCCAGTAGTTTTATGCTGATTGCCAGCATGAATCCGAGTCCAAGCGGCTATTTCAATGGTGGAAACAACTTGTTGTCTAGTTCTCCAGCTGAAATGCAAAGGTATTTAGGTAGGATTTCGGGTCCATTGCTGGACCGTATTGATATCCATATTGAAGTAAATCCTGTCCCCTTTGATAAATTATCCGAAGAAACGAGAGGGGAATCCAGCATTGAAATACGAAAACGTGTTATAGCGGCAAGGAACTTGCAAAACAAGCGCTTTTCCATCTCCCCAGGAATGCACTATAACGCCCAAATGACCTCAAAACTAATAAGACAGTTTTGTGCTATGGATAAGACCTCAAAGGAGATATTGAAAACCGCAATGGAACGTTTGGGTCTATCAGCCCGGGCCTATGACCGAATCCTAAAAGTATCCCGAACCATTGCTGATTTAGCGGGAGAAACCACCATTACGACGATTCATGTTTCAGAAGCCATTCAATTCCGAACCTTGGACAGGGAAGGTTGGTTGGGTTAAATAACCTTCATATTGATTTTTAGGTCTGCCACGATGCCGAGAATGTTGTCAATAGCATCTTCCAGATAGTACTTTATTGTCAAGTGAGGAATACGAATGGTAGTAAAACCGCTTTTGGAGCAGGATATTAATGCTATTTTATGTTAAAGCCCTTACGGATTGGAATGGGTCAATCCGTATTTTCGTCAATTAAATCTGAGACATTAGATATTGCCATTTTGGTGTAGTAAGCTTTTTCCAATAAACTTCTTCGAAACAGAAGAATGGCCCAAAAAATAACCAGACCGATAAACAAAAGAACTAATGCAATAATAATTTCAAATAGGACCCCAGTAAAATAAACTGTCAAAGCCGTCAAGGTAAAAGTACATGCCTCTATGGTTTGGATAAGACACTTGTATTTGAAATATTCAAAATATTGTTCATCCTCTATCAGTTCTTTCAGGATTTGTTTGCGTCCCTCTTTGTAGATTATTCTTAATTTCTTTATTCCTCTGTTTGCACGACCGTAGAGATTTAGCAACACTAGTAGCAAAGCACCGCCTATTGCACTAAGAACTATAATACCGCCAATGGTTTCCTTCAAAAGATGTTCAATGCTGTTCCAATCCATATCCATATTTCAAACTTTAAAGATTTTTGATATAGGCTTATTAAGAGTTTAACATCTCGAAATTACCACAGTAATGATTACTCCGATTGATACTCCTATTGCCGCGGCGAGTATGTTGCTGCTGCCTCGCTTGCTCCAAGTTCGATTGAGTCAAGAGGGATTCAATACGAGTTAAACACTTGCTTACGAAAGGGCGGATGATTAAAAAAAAGCCTCTGTAATTGATTACAAAGGTCAGATATATAATTCAACTATCGTTTTGAATAACCCGCACGTATACCCGATTACTTGATTTGTACAAGTAACTTTCGTTGGTTTAGTTAGTTCTACAAATCATTTCTTTCTGATAATATCTACTATCAAACCAGAAATGACACCCAACAAAACTACACCTAGTGCAGTATTAGTTAGGATAGAATTAAAAAAATCCATATACTAAAATTATATCTAGAACTTATTATTTACAAGTTTGGATACCCACAGTTATTCACAACCCTTTAACAACAAGTCGAAATTTAAAAATGAAACGAAGCATTTTTGTATTAGTCTTTTTCCTGACCATTTATTTTCTTCTGAATTTTGGATAACAGTTCTTCTATGTCAAATTCAAATAGGTTCGGATTGAGGAACTCATCCCAAACAGAATGCTAACTATTCGGGTCGCTTCTCGAATCTCCAGCAAACAGCATATAGAGCTCATCATTATCATGAATGTATTTTTTGGCTCGGTCGTTGACCAATTGCATAGCCCTGTTGCGTTCTTCCTTTTGCTTTTTGTTCTTAGCCCTAGCGAGTTCTATTCGCTTGATTTGATAATCCTCTAGCAGGTTTGCTATTTCTTGATGTGCTTCTTTCCAGTCCATGGGCAAAGAACGACTATATTATATAATTAGTATTTTTCTTACAGGATTGTCCTCAAACCCCAATACTGTTCGGCAGTTTGTGAAATGGACAAGACATAGGGTATGGTAGTAAAAGGGTTGGTAAACAGAAGAAAATCAGAGGTTAAGGTTTATGGAAGATAGTCGTTGTCTACTACAATCTGTACAAAGAAACTTACGGCTTATACATAATTACCTACATCTTTTTGTTTAATGCAATAATTTGTAAGAAACAAAAACAACAACCATGAGAAAACTATTGGGAATACTTATTTTTTCTGCAATCCTAGTTGGTTGCAACGACACTAGTCTTGAGAAAGAGAGAGAAAACGAACTTTTGGCCAAAATCGATAGTCTACAAGCAGTTGCAGACAAAATGGAGAAAAAAGGTAGGATGGTTGCCAAAGCCTTTAAGGATGTTAATATTGGTTCTTCTGTGCTTTCGGACTTATATAATAGCAATGTCTTTTGGAAGGACTTTAATGAAACAGGTTTCAATGAATGCAGTTCGGGTTGTGCCGAGACTAGTAAAGCCGCAAGAGAAAGGTGTGACGCCTTAACAAACCCAGAGGAAAAAGCAAGATGTCATGAAATCAGAGAAAGAGCAAAGATAACTTGTGATAGCACTTGTGTACAGCAATTTATGACAAAACCCTTACCATAGGCACTTAAAGAAGAAATAATTCTAAAGCCCCATTTAAGGGGCTTTTTTCATTAGAATGGGTATTCAGTTATTAAAAAATATACGCCAGCTACAAATACTGCGACGAACGTAGCGACAAATAGCCAGAACAAAAATCCGCTGTAATTCCTTTTACGACGAAAAGTCTTTCTACAATTTATATCTATTGGCAATTGTCCATTGAATCGAGAATTTCTCTTATCAAATATCTTGGATATGATACGTTTGAATAGTAGGAGACACTTTATAAAAGGCGTCGTTGTTGTTACTATGATACCTACAGCGGATTTAAACTTTTCTCATTACTAATAAGAAGAAAATTGTTGCCTAAATAACCTTCATGTTGATTTTTAGGTCTGCCACGATGCCAAGAATGTTGTCAATGGTATCTTCCAAATAGTACTTTACGGTTAGGTGCGGTATACGAATTGTGGTAAAACCATTTTTGAAAGAATGCATTCCGTCCTCTAAATCTTTAAGGGCTTGTTCGTGGGTGATAAGATTGTACTCCGTATCGATTTCGATGTTCAGTTTTACGCGGGAGAAGGCAATATCAACCGATTTTTTACCATCCCACCATTCTAACATGGGTTGTGCACCACGGTCTTTTAAGCCATAGAACAATTGAATGGCCTCTAGCGGGGTGTTATTGTTTAAAATAATCCGTTTGATGAGTCGGGTATGCCTCGCGCAGAGGGGAACACCAAGTGCGTCTAAAGACGCCTCTTTTTCGTGTTCGTCCAATAATTTGCCACAGTCCTTGCAGGTCATAGGTGTCGGTCAAGTTTAAGTCAATAATAAGATTTGGGACTATTATAACTCGACTAATTTCCGAATCGTATACCCATAGTTCCGATTCGGGGTGATTTTTAGACGAAATGCAATTTTTTGGACGAAATGCATCTTTTGCTTCAAAAGATTTACCTTTCAACGGAAGTTCAAAAATTCATGTTCAAAAAGATTGGTCCAGGTGTTTTTATTGCGGCAGCATTTGTTGGTCCTGGTACGCTTACCGTTTGTACAGTTGCTGGGGTGAAATTTGGCTTTGCCTTGTTGTGGACTTTACTTATTTCCACCATCGCAACGATTGTTTTACAGGAAATGTCGGGTAGAGTGGGGATGGTTTCCCAGACCGGACTCGTTGAAGCAGTGCGGTCTTCAATCCAAATAAAATGGATTAGAACCCTCTTGGTTTTTTTGGTTTTGATGGGCATATTGCTAGGGAACGCAGCATATGAAGCAGGAAATATCGGAGGAGCTGTTCTTGGAATTTCTGGTATTATAAACAACGAAACCGTAACGACTTGGTCTCCTTGGCTTGTTGGTGTAATCGCCTTTGCATTACTTTGGTTTGGAAACTATCGTTTTTTGGAACGAGTTTTTGTAGTTCTTGTGGCCCTAATGGGTCTTTGCTTCATCATCACAGCGATTATTACCAAACCTAACTTGCTGGATTGGTTAAGTGGGGCGTTTACATTTTCTTCTCCAGAGGGCAGCATTTGGACCATTCTAGGATTGGTTGGAACTACCGTTGTCCCATACAATCTTTTTTTACATGCCTCTCTTGTGAGTGAAAAATGGAGTTCAAAATCAAATCACAAAGCGATGCGTTGGGATACCATTATTTCTATCGGATTGGGCGGATTGGTCTCCATGGCAATTATTACCGCCGCTGCTGCGACGCCACTAAACGAAGTAAATGGAGTGATGGATATGGCAATTGGACTTGAACCATTATTAGGATCATGGGCTCGATTGGTAATGGCTTTAGGTTTATTGGCTGCCGGAATAACCTCGGCTATCACAGCACCATTGGCAGCGTCCTATGTTGCACAAAGCTGTTTTGGTTGGGAAAAGAATACAAAAGGGAAAAAGTTTCGAATGGTTTGGATGCTTGTACTGGCCACTGGAGTTGTTTTTCTCTCCATTGGAGTTGAACCGGTTTGGGTCATCCAAATTGCGCAGGTTGCGAATGCTGCGCTTTTGCCATTGATGGCCATTTTGTTGTTGTGGACAGTAAATCAAAAACAGATTATGGCCGAACATAAAAATTCAAGGTTTCAAAATGTGTTTGGATTTCTAATTGTTGGTTTTGCCCTGTTTTTAGGGATTAAGAGTTTTTTAGATGTATTCTCATTAATATGAAGATGGTTCATCTTGATATCAATTGTGATGTAGGAGAAGGTTTGGTTGATGAAAGCCCACTGTATCCTTACATTTCATCCTGTAGTATTGCGACCGGAGGGCACGCTGGGGACGCCAATTCCATGAAGCAGGCGATGTTGCTAGCAAGGAGTCATAATGTACGCATTGGTGCACACCCATCATATCCCGACAAAGCAAATTTTGGAAGAAAATCAATGAATATTGCTTTAGTAAGACTTGAGCAGAGTCTTGAAAAGCAATTATTGGAGTTTAAAGCCTTGGCTTCCCGGCTTAATTTGAATGTTCATCACATCAAACCGCATGGGGCTTTGTATAACGAACTGGTCCATGATGCGGAAAAAGCCAGGATGATGGTTGCAGTTATTCAAAAAACACAATTGTGCGACACTGTATATATGCCTCATAATGCCGTTTTTGGAGATATCGCCCTTTCAAATGGATTAAAGGTTATATATGAAGCCTTTGGAGATAGAGCATATGACGCCCAAGGAAGATTGGTTAATAGAAGTATTGAAAATGCTGTAATTGTAGACCCGAAAAAGGTTTTGGAGCAAGTGGTTGAAATAGCGAAAAAGGGTATGATACGTACTACTTCTGGGCAAAGGCGGAAAATGGTGGCAGAAACCATTTGTATCCATAGCGATACACCCAAAGCATTGGAAATATTGATGTATCTTAAACAACAATTAATAAAGCACGGAATATCCCCCACGCAGTGAATACATTTGACCTCCAAATTTCTCGTTTTGGCGAAATGGCAATTTTGTTGCAATGGCCGCAAGAAGTAAACGAATTGATTTTAGCGGATATTCTTGCTTTTGTGGAGGCTTTAAAGTCGCAAGACCGTTCCGATTGGGAATATGTCCCTTCATATAATTCAGTCACACTGATTTCGAAATCAAAATTTGATTTCGAACAAGAAAAAAAGCTTCTTTTGGACGCCTATTCCAAAAGAGATGGTCATCAAAATACTACAGAACGCCACTGCTGGCAGCTCCCAGTTTGTTATGATTCAGAATTTGCCCTGGATTTACCCATGGTCTCTGAAAAATCTGGATTATCCGAGGAAGAAGTCATCCGACTGCACACCTCAGAGGACTATCTGGTATATGGAATCGGTTTTTTGCCCGGTTTCTTGTATCTGGGCGGGTTACCTCAATCATTGGAGATTCCCAGACGAGATGACCCAAGGTTGGAAGTGTCTCCAGGTGCCGTAGGTTTGGCTGGGAAACAAACAGGTATCTACCCGCAAAACTCTCCTGGAGGATGGAATATCATAGGGAATTGCCCCATTCCATTGTTTAATCCAAAATTGGAACCACCCTGTTTTGTGAAGGTGGGGGACCGGATTCGATTTCACGCGATTACTAAAGCGGAACACAAGCTCCGCAAAATCGAAAGTGAAGTAGGGATTTATAATCTAAACAAAACCCTAATCGATGCTTAAAGTTTTAAAACCAGGGTTTTTCTCAACCATTCAAGATTTAGGAAGATTTGGATACCGGAGTATGGGAGTGCCAGTTTCAGGGGGTATGGATGCTTTAGCGGTACGTAAAGCGAATCTTCTATTGGAAAATCAGCCCAATGATGCTGTGATGGAAATTACCATGACAGGGCCGACCTTGCTTTTTGAAACACCCACATATATCTGTTTAACAGGTGCTGAGATGGCAGCAACCTTGAACAATGAACCCATTAAAAATCATAATGTGGTTCAAGTGAAAGCAGGAGATATTCTGTCTTATGGTAAGTTGGAGTCGGGTTTCAGGTCATATTTAGCAGTAAAAGGTGGGTTTTTAACCGAAGAAGTTTTGGGGAGTCGGTCTCAGTATTTCCCAGTAACCGCAGGGAAAAAGCTATTGGAAAGGAATGAAATTTCATATTTTGAAACCAAACGGTATGATGCCCTTATCAGCGACCCTATCTTGGAAAATCATTTTAATAGCAACTATCTAGAGGTTGAAAAAGGTCCTGAATTCATGATTCTGGGGGATGCCCAATTGGCAGAACTTTTTGCACAAGAATTCACCGTTTCGGAAAAAAACAATCGTATGGCTTATCAGATTGCCGAGAAAATAGTGGGGCATCAACATACGATAATCACTTCGGGAACATTGCCTGGTACAGTACAACTAACTCCCGGGGGAAAGTTGCTCATTTTAATGAAGGATGGGCAGACTACCGGGGGCTACCCACGCATACTTCAACTTACCGAAGCTTCTATCTGTACGCTCGCTCAAAAAAGGGCAGGGGATACCGTTCAGTTCAAATTGGTTTAGTCAATCTTCCTTCTTCCCTATATCCGATAAGGCGGATAGTTAGATTTCTTGCATCTCGCATCCTTGATTTTTATCTTCCGATGACCATCCAAAACCTGTTGAATATGGTATTTTTTGTACCCTAAACTATTGTTTGTGAATGAGATAGCAAATGATTCTGTTGAATGAGTTTAAACGGTTTAAAAATGTTAAAAAGATTGGGTTTTGTAAAGATATATCTTTGAGGGCTAAGATAAATTCACCTAAAAAGTACATTTCAAATAAATCCGTCAATGGAATTGAACAAGTACAGTAAAAACGTTACCCAAGCCCCTACACAACCCGCAGCACAAGCCATGCTACACGCTATTGGTTTGACGCGAGAGGATATGAAAAAACCATTAATCGGGATTGCTAGTACGGGATATGAAGGAAACCCTTGCAATATGCATTTAAATGACCTTTCAGTTCACGTAAAAGAGGGGACGAAAGAAGGTGACGTAGTGGGATTGATTTTCAACACTATTGGGGTTAGTGACGGAATTTCCATGGGAACCTATGGGATGCGGTATTCGTTACCTTCTCGTGACATCATTGCAGATTCTATGGAAACCGTGGTACAAGCAATGAACTACGACGGTCTGGTCACAGTAGTGGGATGTGATAAGAACATGCCTGGTGCCTTAATGGCTATGATACGGCTAAATCGTCCTTCTTTGATGCTCTACGGGGGTACTATCGCTCCAGGATGTCATAAGGATAAAAAGTTGGATATTGTTTCTGCTTTCGAGGCGTGGGGTGAAAAGGTAGCAGGAACTATTGATGAAACCGAATATCAAAATGTAATTCAGAATGCATGTCCCGGTGCGGGTGCTTGCGGAGGCATGTATACCGCGAATACCATGGCCTCAGCCATTGAGGCTTTGGGAATGTCTTTGCCATATAGTTCTTCCAATCCTGCGGTTGGAGAGCACAAAACAAATGATGCCTTTAGGGCGGGTAACGCAATGCGAAGTCTATTGGAGAAGGACATTAAGCCTTTGGATATCGTAACTAAGAAATCCTTGGAAAATGCCGTTAGGCTAATAGCTGTCCTTGGAGGTTCAACCAATGCGGTGCTGCATTTTTTAGCCATTGCCAATGCTGCAGAAGTATCTTTTACCTTGGATGATTTCCAAAGAGTTAGTGACATGACACCCTTTCTTGCAGATTTAAAACCTAGCGGAAAATATTTAATGGAAGACCTTCATAATGTGGGTGGTATACCAGCTGTAATGAAGTTTATGTTGAAGCATGAAATGTTGCATGGAGACTGTTTGACGGTTACTGGAAAAACGGTTGCAGAGAATCTGGAATCACTTCCAGGGTTGAATGAAGGACAACGAATCGTAATGGATTTGGATAAGCCAATCAAACCTACGGGACATTTGCGCATTTTGTATGGGAATCTTGCCGAAGAAGGAGCGGTGGCAAAAATAACAGGGAAAGAAGGTGTGTATTTTTCTGGACCTGCAAAAGTGTTCAACGGGGAATTTGAGGCCAATGACGGTATCAAAAACGGTCTGGTTAATAAGGGCGATGTAGTGGTCATTCGTTACGAAGGACCAAAAGGAGGTCCGGGCATGCCTGAAATGCTGAAACCTACAGCTGCTATTATGGGTGCTGGACTTGGAAAAGATGTCGCATTGATAACCGACGGACGTTTTTCTGGGGGTACACATGGATTTGTTGTAGGGCATATTGCTCCTGAGGCACAAGATGGCGGAGTGATTGGTCTGGTTGAAGATGGCGATGTCATCACCATAGATGCAGAGAAAAATAGTATTTCCGTGGCTTTAACCGATACGGAAATCGCCAATAGAAAAGAAAAATGGTCAGCACCGCCCTTAAAGGTATCTAAGGGGAGTCTTTACAAATACGCTAAAACAGTATCATCGGCGTCTTTGGGTTGCGTGACCGATATGTTGTAATAATACTAACGAGGTAAAGAAACGCTTATGGAAACGATGAAGGTTCAAAAAACCGAATCCAAAAGCTCAAAAAAATTGAAAGTAACAGGAGCTGAGGCCATCATTCACTGTCTTATTGCCGAGGGTGTCGATTTGATTTACGGATACCCTGGAGGGGCAATTATGCCAGTTTATGATGAGTTATATAAGTTCCAAGATAGGTTAACGCACATTCTTGCGAGACATGAGCAAGGGGCAACGCACGCTGCTCAAGGTTATGCTCGTGTTTCGGGTAAGGTTGGGGTGGCAATAGCTACATCCGGCCCTGGGGCTACGAACTTGGTTACAGGGCTGGCAGATGCGCAAATAGATTCTACGCCAATAGTCTGCATCACAGGACAAGTACCTAGACATTTATTAGGTTCTGATGCGTTTCAAGAAACCGACATAGTTGGGATTTCAACTCCAGTGACCAAGTGGAATTACCAAATCACTAAAGCTTCTGAAATTCCAGAAATTTTCGCGAAAGCAATATATATCGCTAAAGCAGGAAGGCCCGGCCCTGTACTGATTGATATCACGAAGAACGCCCAATTCGATGAAGTAGAGTTCGAATATCACAAGTGCACCGCGGTACGCAGTTATCAAGCCGTACCCGAGCCAGAACCAAGTGCCATCGAAGCCGCTGCGGCACTCATTAATGCTGCAAAACGTCCCTACATCGTGTATGGACAAGGGGTAATACTTGGCGAGGCCGAAGAACAACTTAAAGCGCTAGTAGAGAAATCAGGAATTCCGGCGGCATGGACCATTTTGGGGCTTTCCGCGATTGATACCGC
>ERZ1740062.726-NODE-726-length-15501-cov-15.239609_pt1 | contig 15501 bp, 13 predicted proteins | sample MGYA00581741_ERZ1740062 | MGnify/ENA primary metagenome ERZ1740062 (study PRJEB43018, sample SAMN04849747) | marine metagenome | isolation source: floating plastic debris | place: Pacific Ocean | collected 2008-09-01 | study: EMG produced TPA metagenomics...
AAGAGCTTTCACTACTGGAAAGGATATCTTTTTTAAGAAAGGAGAATACGAACCAGGGAGTAAAAGTGGTCAGGAATTAATTGCTCACGAGTTGACCCATGTAGTGCAGCAGGGTGGTAGTCAAGTACAGCAAAAGGAAATTCAAAAACAACCAGTTCAAACCGAAGCAATTTCTAATTCCTTGGAATCCAATGATTTTACTAAATTCTCTCAGGGAAACAGTCAAACCTCTATACAGAGACAATTATTAACTCTGGGAGAAATGGATGATGAACCAAATAGTGTCACATTAAATGAATTGGAAACACTTGTAAACCGTCCTTTGACAGAAAAGCAGAGGTATTATTTAACTAAGCTTCAAAGTTTAAATAAAGAGTATATCTTCTCTAAAAATAGCAAAGGTAAGGTTATTCAAAAAGAGTTGAATAAGGTGATAAATAGTGTAAAGGAAGATGTACTAGCTGTCGATAAAAGTAGTTCTAATAGTTCTAATCTATGGAACTTGGAATTAAACTCTTTAAAATGGTCGAAGTTTCGTTTCGATAAGCAAGGAATGGATTGGGGAGAAGAGGATGATAGCGGGAAATTTCCAGTAACATTAGATCTGAAACACTTTAAGCATTTAACTCCTTCATTGAGAGAAAAATTTGAAGAAAAAAATCAGAAGACAGGTGGTATTGGACCAGTTGAAGCGATGAATTTAGACCCAGGTTTGACCTATACCCAACAACTTGCAGGTCAAGGAGTGTTAGATGAATTTGGAATACTTGGGGATTGCTTAATTTCTTATACAGCAAATCCTGGTCGTAACTCTGTGAGTACAATGTCTAAAGTAAAAACATATATCCAAAAGAAATGGGCAACAATTGAACCGAATCAACTTGACCCAAGGCATGCAGGTAGTCACTCGGGTTATGATATGGGTAGCCAGTTACACTTTCATTTGGTTAAAGCTGGAGCAGGTAAGTGGACACGAAACGACCTCAACGACATAACACAATATATCCAAAACCTCATATAAACTTGGTGAAGTTAAAGTACAAGAAATACAGCTAAGGGCTGAGTATAACACTATATAGTAGAAAGAAGTTAGCGATTATCTTTCTTACTTCACTATGGCACCATGCAGCTTCAATGAAAGTATCCAAATCTAGGAACTTCATTGAAGCTAGTTTTGTATTTATCCTACAATTCATTTTTCAAAAGACTTCTAGCCTCTTGAATTGTCTTCACCTGTTTGTCTATTAACTTAGTGGTAATTTGTAGCATTATTTAATTTTTACATACGTATAAGTACTATCATTTTTTATTTTTTAGATTGCTCTGTAGAGTAGATTTATTGCAAATTTTCCTAATCTCAGCACTTTCAAGGAAGTCTCTTTTCATCATCAATGAGATAATCTTATGTGATTAAGTATATATAACTAAAAGATATGAAATGAAATTACAAACCAGATTGGAGTTGGTTATATTAATCATCTTTATTTGTGGCTGGATAACAGCAGGAGCAATAACTTACGCTCTGGAACAGCAAAATGCTCGTAATGAAGTTATCCGCAATGCCGAGGTATTATTAAACACGGCAGTAGCTTCCAGGGGATATACATCAAATGAAGTTGCTCCTTTACTCCAAGAACTTGAAAAGGAAGAATTTATTCCCCAGACAGTTCCTTCCTATGCTGCTCAACAGTTATTTAAGGGGTTGGATAAACAACATCAAGATTATAATTATGTAGAAAGAGCTTTAAATCCCACCAATCCTAAAGACTTGGCTGAAGGATGGCAGGTAGAGTTAATACAAGAATTTATCAACAATCCTCAACTTTCAGAAATTGTCGGAGAGAGAATTTCTAGAAAGAGAAATAAATTTTTATATGTTGCTCAACCAATACAGATTAAACAACAAAGCTGTTTGCAGTGTCACAGTACCCCGGATGTGGCTCCACCGCAGTTAATTAAAACCTATGGGAGCGATAATGGTTTTGGCTGGAAATTAAATGAAGTTATTGGTACTCGGTTAATTTCTGTACCTATGTCTATCCCTAAACAAAGAGCAAATGACACAGTCTTATCGTTTTTATTGCTCCTAGCAAGTATTTTACTAATTGCCTATACAACTGTTAGTTTAATAGTCCGACGCTGGGTTATTTCTCCTTTAGATAGTATTGCCAAGATTGTAGAAGAATTGAGCTTGAGTCAGGTAAATAATTCCCAGTTACCGGAAGAACGTGCAGATGAAATTGGTAAGTTGAGTAAATCTATTAATAGATTGTTAATTAGTTTAGAGAAAGCTCTTTCTAATCGCAATATCACAACGAATCAAGCTCCATCATCTTCAGAAAAGTGAGTGCAAATAAATGAGTGCAAACAAATGAGTGCAAACAACTTAATTCTGATTGCTGTTACGGGTTTGCTATTGTTAGCATACTCTTTTTTTAATGGAAATCCGGGTCTAATATCCAACGTTGCATTAACATATCTGAAACTTGCAGTTTTAGTTTGTGGTAGCATTGCTGCTGTTAGTACTTTATCTTTTTTAATTGCTGATGTCTGGTTTGCTCGTTCCCGTGGAAAGCAACCTTCGGCACTACTGAAGTTGGTAATTAGGATTGTTTTGTATGTCGGTTGTGCTATCGTCATTTTACAGATTTTTGGCAAAGATATTGCTGTATTATTTACAACCTCAGCAATTGTGACAGCAGTTATCGGTTTTGCACTCCAATCAACTTTGGGTAATTTCTTCTCCGGTGTTGCTTTACGAATAGACCAACCGTTTCAAATAGGCGATCGCATAATCATAAAAGGTGTGGAAGGAATAGTAGATTCTATTACCTGGAGAGCAACGGGTATACGTTTGAGTAGCGGTAAAATAACCTATGTTCCCAACGGTTTTATGTCTGAAGATTTAGTTACCGTTGTTCCTTTGGACAAACCTGTTAAACGTACCATCGATTTTTTAGTTCCAGCGATCGCACCACCACAAAGGGTTATTGATACGGTTTATGATGCTGTGTTAAATCAACCCCATCCTAATATTAATCTGAATCAGCCGGTGGAAGTCCGGATGTGGCAGTATAATTTGGCAGAATCAGGGTTATTTATTACTTATAAACTTTTTTATTGTCCCCGGAACTATAACCAAGCAAATCGTCACACCGACCGGGAAATTATGCGTCGGATTTGGTATGCTTTACACCGTCAGGGATTAAGTCCTGAATATGTAACTCCTTCTGGGGAATATTATTTACCATTAATTGCTTCTGTGGAGCTCTTCCGGGATTTTTCTCCAGAGGGACGGAAAATTTTATTGGATAATGCTGAAATTTTACTGTTTGATACTGGGGAGAAGTTAAGTCGGGATAATTTACCACCACAAGCGATGTTTATGGTTAGTAAGGGTTATGTGGAAGTTGAGCAACAGGTTGTATTTGAATCTGGTGGGGTGTTAGTTAAACCATTTAGCCATAAACCCTCGTCTCAACCTCCTGTTCCTATAAATGAAGAAACAATTAATTTAATTGCTTATCAGTTAGTTTATTATATTGGACCTTCCGCTTTCTCTCTGACTAAAGAAGTTGCAAAGAAAACTAATTCTATTTACTGGTTATATCAGCTATTAGCGAAAGAGATTATAGATTTAAGTAGTAGAGAAGATTTTCTCAAAAATTGTCCTCCATCTCCAATTGAACAGCTACAGAAGGGAGACTTCTTTGGTGAGAGGACTTTATTTTTAGGGGAGTCTTTACCTTCTATAAATATGGTTACGGGGGTTGAAACTGAGTTGTTAGCGATTACTCAGAAAGGTTTATTTCAAGCTTTAAGTTATGACCAAACACAATTACACTCACTCAGCGAGAAATTTACTCAGCATTGTCAAAAGTATTTGAGGGGGACTTTACAGTCTTCATTAGAAGAGATACTCGAATCAGATATGGTTGTCAGTACTATGGAAAGTATTTATAAAAATAATTTTGATAATTAGAGGGGGGTATTTATTAAAAAAATTATCAAGTAAACTGCATTATGATTATCTAAAGGATTTAAATTTGAGAGTCGATAGAGATTTGCCATAACGCGTCATCTTTCTTAGTGCGTTAGACTACATTCAATGTCATCGTAAAAGTCAGATTTTACCTTGGGTCTAACACATCCTTGTATATTAAGAGTTATCCGTTGGTGCGTGACGGTAATATGAATCCCAATCCTTAAAGAGGGAAGATTTTTAGTGACCGTCACAACACCCTACAAGAACTAAAAGAAGCAACTTATCTAAATACCAGGAATTTCAGATAATTCACATTTTAATTCTTCCACAGAAAAACGAGTGGCTTTTTGCCATTCTTCTACAGTAAACTCATAACCCTCTGTACGTGCCATTTCCACGAACTTCTCTGGTGTGGGAGCAGTATTTAATTGCTTTTTCAAACCAGGATTACTGTTAGCATTTCTAAATAATCTGATAACTTCTTGCTGAGACATAGTTTACTTACTCCAAAATTTAAATTTATAGATGTACACAAGAAAAATTAAAGTCAGGGAATACCAAAAATCAATAATCCCAAAGCAAAACCAATGAGTAGTGATTCATTTTGAATTTTGTTCGTTGAAAACGTTCCCGTAGGGTATTTTGAATTTTGAATTTTGAATTCACTACACCCACCCTCTTACCTCTATATCAGTTAACGGTCGCTCCATTTTCATATACTCACTTTTTGCTGATTGTAAAATATGTTCCATGGATATAGATTGACCAGCTTCTGCGGCTATAAATGCAGCATTTATGGCAATATTACGAATATTACCTCCAGATACATTTAATCTTGCTAACTTAGACTCGTCTAAATCCTTTGTCGGTGTACTCTTAGGAAAGACTCTTTGCCAAATTTCCGCTCTCTGGCTCTTATCAGGAAAGGAAAATTGCACAATAAACCGGATTCGACGTAAGAAAGCTTGGTCAATAGAACCCTTTAAATTGGTAGTCATAATAGAAAGACCCGGATAAGCTTCCATTCTTTGTAACAGGTAAGCAACCTCCATATTTGCATGACGGTCATGAGAATCCTTGACTTCGCTGCGTTTACCAAATAAAGCGTCTGCTTCATCAAATAATAGGATAACCCCTCCGGTTTCTGCTGCATCAAACACCTTACCCAAATTCTTCTCTGTCTCACCAATATATTTACTAACGACAGCACTTAAATCTATACGGTATAAATCTAACTTTAACTCTTGCGCTAGTATCTCCGCAGCCATTGTTTTACCAGTACCACTTGCACCTGCAAATAAAGCACTGATTCCTAGACCTCTTTTACTTTTACCAGCAAAACCCCATTCTTGGTAAACCTTGGTTCGCTGTCTAATTTGATTTGCTGCTTGTTGTAGGACTTGTTTTTGCTCGAATGGTAATACCAAATCATCCCATCCGGCTTTAGTTTCCATCGGTTGGGCTAATTCATCCAAACGGGGACGAGCTTGGGTACGACAAACTTCCCAGAGGTTCCCAAGAGTTAAGTGAGAATCAATTGTTTGGCTTTGTTTTGCTCCTTGTTGATAGCCATTTTCCTGATTCTTTAAATTTGCTTTTAATAAGGTAGTGCGAATTGCTGGAGCGCTTAAATTAAAATGTGAGGTTAAAAAATTGATAGAATCATCTGGGGTATCTAAATTGATATTCAATGCATCTAAATTATCCAGCCATAATGAACGCTGTTCCTCCGTTGTCGGACTATCGACATCAAAAGTAATTAAATTACGGTTCCTCTGGGAACGACGTTCCTGGGTAAGAATAATTATAGGAATTTGAATATTTTCAATTAAATAGTTAATAGCCACTAACTGTTTAACATCCCCATTATCCCAACCATCTATTTCTAGTAAAATTGCCGTAGGATTCAAAACATATTCCCGCTCCCACAAACTCTTGATTAAATTTAGACCTCTTGCATCAGTCGGCAGTAATTCTACTGAAATAATATAAGTGGAAAGATTAATTTTGTTACAACAAATAAAAGCGATCGCTCTTTGGGATGCATTATCTTTTCCAGATAGTTGGAGCACTGGTAAGGTTTGTCCTGTTTGGGATTCCAAGCACCAGATTTGTGCCATCTCTACAGCAATTTGTAAATGTGATTTTACAAGATTCTCTTGAATATTTAAAGGTAAACTGATTTGAGATAAACGTTGATCTAAGTACTGGTTACCAGTCAAATAATGTAAAATCCGCTCATCAATTCGCAAAGGACTATGAGTCAAAGAACTACCAGCACCTATTTCTATTAAATGCGATCGCCTAAGTGTTGCATCGGGTGTGAGAATTCCCCAGTTGGGTTTTTCCAGGGTAGATAGTGCCAAACTAAATGTAGGATAGGTATACTCCCGATTACCTGTAACTTGAGCACATAAACCAGGGAAACTTCCATCAAGTTCTATACCTGCACATAGTAGAAGAATATCTCGCTCAAACTCAGAAAGTTTAAATATATAACAAAGTTGCTCCAAGGCAGATGTAAAGGTTTGAGAATGGGAAAAGTTCTCTGCTGATATATGATCTGGAAACTCTTGCGTATATTGTTTTCCCTCAATAAAAGACTCTAATCTCTTCTTTATACGTTTGATTTCCCACATCAAGTGATTTTGGTTATCTTGATACCACTGTGGAGTTATTTGAGAAATACTCACTGTTCAATTTCAGTAATCAAATTTTGTAAATAGGACTGTGCTTCCTTTGGTGAGAGCATGATAGCTTTACCTTGACGTAAAATCTCATATTTACCTGCCCGGTGTCCATGTCCTGCAATTAAACCAAGTTCAATTGCTCGATTACCAAGTTCATTCAAGAGGTTAGCGCTGATGATGTCACCTTCTTGTTTGATTTGTTGTCGTAATAATTCTTCTGCATCCATAGTTGTTACGATTTCCTATATATTTTCCTATACTTATACAAAACTAAAAATATTTCTGATTGCTTTGTCTACTTTGTTAGTTTTAATCTGCGATTAAACCCTCTATCAAATACTTGTCATATCATAAGTTACCTTAAATTAAACCCGTCCGATACTTACTCTCGGGGAATTATACCAACCAAAGGTTGAACTATTTTCATCATTGTCAATATCTAATAAACTTTCTGCACCATCAATTTGTAAACGCAGTAAGTATTCACCGGGTTTAATATTCTTGATTGTAAAGTTAACTGTATCTGTTTCTATTTTACGAGTATCTGCTTCGGCTTGATAAACTACAGGTTCATATTTAGTTACCGATGACCATTCATTAAGTGCTAATATAACCCTCTGTTTAACTCCCACCATCGTATCTACTTTTAAACTTAAAACTGCCAGATATACTTCCAGGGCATATTCATCCTGTTCAATGATGCTTATCTGTTTAATTGTTGGACGTATAACAAAGGATGCAACATTAGATTCAATTATAGGATAACCACTATTGAATCTCTCCTCATCCGTTGATAAATGATGAATAACTTGTAAGCTTTGTACTCCAGCTCGTAATATATCTGCATCTATAACCTGTAAATCCAAACTTAATTTATGTTCACTAACTTCACAGGGTATGACATCAATATTAGCAATGCGAACTTGAGGAATTTTATAATTTAAATGTTTACCATAAATATAAATCTTACTACTTGAGAATATAGGCTCTAATTGACCATTCCTAGAAGCAACTTTTTCTACTATAGGTCTCCTAACAGATAATTCTCTACCCCTCAAACGAGTTTCCTTCACAGGTAAACCCCGACCCACAGTTTCTTCACCATCAATCATCACCATCGTCACCTTATAAGCTAAAGACAGCAGATAAGGAGACTGAAAAAAAACTGACCAAATTTTCGATAGGTCATCCAAACTAATATCTATCGGTACAACCTGTAACTGTTGAATCTGATTGATAGTATTGTTACTCCGAAGAAATCGAAAATTTGTATCTGCTGTTACTTGGGCGATCGCTTCAGGTTTGATACTGGGATAGTCATTAAAAGTGCGAACTACACTACCTAAGAGTCTTTGAGGTTCTAGTTCTATATCATTTCCATAAAAGCTAATCATATAGTACAAATCTAAGGCTGCTTGACGCTTCAAGGATAACCCCTTAGAGCGAAATGGAGTTGTATCCATATTATTTAAGGCAGCATTACGGACAACATGATATAGAAAAAGGTTAATACCTATTTCAGGAGTTCCATTACCAATATTTCTAGGCTGTATAGTTGTAACTCTCACCCCATCTATATCAGCTTGTACAGCAGATTGAAGAATCCTCTGTAAAACAGCTGTTACTGTAGCAACAGCCTCATAATTACTCACTTATAGTATTTTGTTGATCTAGTAAGTTTATTTGATTAATTTGATTAATTTGATTAATTGCACTGAGGACAGCTTTTACAATTAAGTACACTAACAAAATTGACTGTTCTAATTTAACTAAGTCATCAGTAATTGTCCATAGATAGATTAAAAGTAAAAAAGTAACATACTTGTAATAATCTTGGGTAATTACTAATTACCAATATAATAAGCTGTCGTGCATTAAAAATGCACAACAGCAAGGCACAGAGCAGTAGGCAGTCCCGATGAAACAATTGGTATACCCTCCGGGAAAGCTGGGCTAACACTACCAACAAACCGCCGTATTGTGTCTTTTCCCACTGCCGACTGCCGACTTAAAAATCAGAAGGGATAAGATTTTTAGGTGTTCATTAATATAATTATGAATATACAAGTTAAATGCTCCCGCAGCTTAGCTAATCAGTCAGAAATGAAATAACTACCTATTAAGTAAACAATTTAGTTCTCCATAGAAAACTCAAATCATAAATGATAAATATAAAATATATTTTTTTAGAAAACTATTAGTTTTTTTGATTTGATAAAACTTCATAAGTATCGACGAACCACAAATAGTTGTGTCATGTTTGATAAGTAAGCAGCCGTTTTTACACTGAAGTTCAGTATTTTTTTAAACCAGTGTATTATTTGCTAAAACTTATTTACGATTCGTAGGATCAGTTAATTTTTTGCTGGTGATTTCGGTATATATCTGTAAATTAAGTAATAGCTATAGAAACTTATTAATTTTTGCCCCTACAAAAATTAGTTACTTTATTTTGACATTGTTCATGTTATTGCTTGATGTTACCAGAGAATACAGCACTTTTCATAAACTAGTACTTGACCAAGCCAAAATTGCCGGGTAAAAGCAGGCAGGGGAAGCAGAGGAAGCGGAGGACGCAGGGGGAGAAACAACTTTTTGTTTTCACGAACAACCACGCAAAGTTCGCTGGGTGAACTACTAGACTACTTGGAAGTACTGACATTGTACTGCTGTATTTATTTTTAAGTACTATCATTTCTCAATATGTCAATAGAGAGGCATTCTAGAATAGGACAGACGATTTGAGCGTGGTGCCTAGTACCCACCTTCGGCGATGGCACAGTAGTGCCCGCTATAAGCAATGGTACGTAGTACCCGCTGTAAGCGATCGCAATACATGTACTAAAACTGAACTATGCAAATGTCATTTTGACAAATGTATAGTTAGCTAAGTAAAGTCCTTTGATTATCAAGAATTAATTAAAATAGAGGATGAAGATTAATGGCATTAGATTATTTTGCTCCTGGGGTCTATGTTGAAGAGGTAGACCGTGGAAGTCGCCCTATAGAAGGAGTTAGCATGAGCGTTGCTGGCTTCGTTGGTTTTACAGAAGATGTCCGCGGTGATGCGGAATTATTCAAACCAATGATGATTACCAATTGGAGTCAGTATCTAGAATATTTTGGTAAACCTGGTTCTGACGGTTTTACAGACTTCGATGCTTATCTACCTTTTGGAGTTCAAGGTTGGTTCCTCAATGGTGGAGGACGTTGCTGGGTTGTTAGTATCGGTACAAAATTACCTGGTTCTGCTGCACCAACAACAGAGGAAACAGCCACTAAGCTACTGACCCCCGGTGGTAAACCGTCTTTGATGTTTAATCTGAAAGCTGCTCAGACAGACGATGATACACCAGCTTTACTACCTAGTGATGAAGACCGACTAAAAGTTGCAGTTATAGATAGTGAACCTAAACCATTGTCAGAGGATGCTCCAGAAGATACAGAAGCACCCCTAGATACAGGTGAGTTTTTCTCTGTTTTGGTCACCAGAGGTGATGAAGTTCTGGAAAGATATGAAAATCTGAGTATGAATCCAGAAGTTGAAACAGCAGTTGCAGAATATGCAGTCACTGCTTTAGAAGCATCTGAATTTGTAGAAATCGCTAACATATCCCAAACAGGACAAGCATTATCTCGTCGTCCTGCAAATGGTCTTTATGAAATTGCTCCTCCTCCTTATGTTGCAAGTGAAGATCGTACCGCAAGAGATTTACAGGGAAATCGTTCTGATAAAACCGGTCTCCAAGGTATTTTTGAAGTAGACGAAGTTGCAATGGTGTCTTGTCCTGACTTGATGCGGGTATATCAAGATGGATTGATGGATGTTGAACAGGTACATGGCATCATGGAAATGATGGTCAGCATGTGCGAGAATTCCTTTCCTGGTCCTGCCTATAGAATGGCAGTATTAGATGCACCACCAGTAAAACCAGGTAAAAATAATAATCAAGCTGTAGCTCCAGAACAGCAAAAACCCCAGGACGTATTTAACTGGTTGAAGGAATTCAATCGTCGTTCCATGTTCGGAGCAATTTATTATCCTTGGATTAAAGTTGCAAATCCTCGTAATGGTGGTAAACCAATAATGGTTCCTCCTAGTGGTCATATGATGGGTTTGTGGTGTCGTACAGATGAATCTAGAGGTATATTTAAAGCTCCTGCAAATGATACTCCCAGGGGTGTAATTGGTTTAGCTTATGAGACCAATATGCGGGAACAGGAATTACTAAACCCTGTTGGTATTAATTGTATTCGTAACTTTGCTAATTATAATCGTGGTTATAAAGTTTGGGGTGCGAGAACCTTAGTAGAACCTGATAATATACAATGGCGTTATATCAGCGTTCGTCGTTTGCTCAGCTACATAGAAAAATCAATTGAAATTGGTACTCAGTGGGTAGTATTTGAACCTAACGACCAAGACTTATGGGCACGAGTTACCCGAACAGTTAGTAACTTTTTAGAACAACTTTGGCGTGAAGGTGCTTTATTTGGAGCTTCACCCGCAGAGGCTTTTTATGTCAAGTGTGATGGAGAATTAAATACCCATGATACGATGATGATGGGTCGATTATATGTAGAAGTTGGTGTTTGTCCAGTACGTCCTGCTGAATTTGTTATCTTCCGCGTTAGTCAGTGGGCACCTAATCAATAAGAACTGATATTATTAGTAAGGATAGAGTGATACCCTTCAATTCTTTCCTTACTTCTCATTAAATTAACAGGATTTACCCATCTCTGATTTATTCCTGGGAGTGAGTAAAGCCTTATCTAGAAAGAACTTCTAGGAAAAATTCTAAGTATTAAATCTCAGCATAAACCTTTGTGAGAAAGGAATAGTAAATTATGGCAGACCTAGCTAAACCAATAGCACCGAGTAGTTTTTACTTGGAATTTGATGGATTAACCGATCTAGTTTTTAAGAGTGTAACTCTAGCTGATTATCAGCCAAAAGTACAGGGTGGAGAAAAATCTATTGGTAGTACCAAAGGTGGAAAATCAATTCGTCAAATAAACTCTGGTGGTTTTGAAGGATTATTTAATTTCGATTGCATATGTATTGCAAGTGCTGATTCTAAAAGTGCAAGCAAAAAAATGTACGATTGGTTTGAAAAATGTTTACCGTCTTCAGATGGTGGTAAATCACAGTGGAAAAAGAATAAAAAAACTGGTAAGATTACAGCTTATGATAGCGACGGAGATGAAGTCGCAATGTGGGAATTTAAAGAAGGATGGCCTTCTAAATATAAGATGGCAGATTTAGATGTTACTGCTGATTCATATTTGGAAGAAACTTTTACAATTACCTGTGAAAATTGGAATCGTAAAAAGTAAATTTGATAAATAATAGCGAACAAGTTGGAATATGCTATTAAAAAATATGAAATATAAACTTAAGGTATTTACTTAAGATATTTACTATTGATTAATTAAACTTGTTTGCTAATTTTGTAAAATTCCCAAATATATATCTCAAACATCTATATTCCAAACATATTTATTTAGAATGATTTTGTAGTAGAGGAAAACTATGGCTGTAGAAGAATACTTAACTAATTCAAAATTTTATTTTGAGTTAGATGGTATCACTGACTTATTAATTAAAAATGTTAGTGGTCCCGAAATTGAAATGGAGATCGCAGGAGGAGATGCACCAATCGGTTGTACAAAGGGTGGTAAAACTCAAACTCAAGCTACCATTGGTGGTGTAAAATATAATTCCGCAATTACATTAACTTTTATTGCTGGTAATGAAAGTGCCCAGAAAAAGTTAGAAGACTGGTATGTAAAATGTCATTCAGAAGCTTTTTCCGGTGGTGCAGTGGAGGCACGTAAAAGTCGTAAAACTGGTTCCCTGGTCGTATATGATGGTGATGGGAATGAAGGAATGAGATTCGATTTTACAGACCTGTTCCCTAGTACCTTAAAACAAGCCGGTGGAACCCTAGGTCCTGACCAATCGGGTCAATTAGCTGAAGATACTTTAGAGTTAAAATTCACAAAGCTAATTCGCAAAAAGTAGCTTTTAACTTCAACTCAAATTAGGTAACAAAGTTCGGCTTTATTGAGAGTTTACTACAATTTATTTATGTTGATAGTAGACTCTATTCTTTATTTATTTATTTATTTATTTATTTATTTATTTATTTTTAATTTTATATTCTCTATATTTTACTAAAATTATCAATATTTCTAATATAAGCCTTTTCTACTATTCATTTCTTTATATTAAACATCATGAGTGACTTTCCTGACATTCTGACAAATTCCCGCTTTTATTTAGAACTGATTTTAGATGGAAGAAAAGATTCTGTAGACGGTTATTTTATGGAATGTAGTGGTTTTCAAGCGAGTCAGGAAACTATTGAAATAGCTGAAGTGACACCTCAAAAATGGGGAAGTAAAGGAAAATCAGTAGGACGAATCACCAAAACTAAAATTCCAGGAACTATGAATTACTCTAATATTACCTTAAAGCGGGGTTTAACCTGTTCTATGGTAATTTGGGATTGGTTACATGCCGTGCAGACTGGAAACTGGGCAAAACAAAGGCGAGATGGCTCTTTAGTAATATATAATAATTCAGCAGAAGAACAGTTTCGCTTTGAATTTAAAAGAGCATGGCCCATTAATTATAAAATATCAGATGTAAATGTGGCGGGTAGTGATTTTGAAATTGAAGAGATAGAATTAACTGTTGAAGAATTAAAACGAATTAAAGTTAAAGTTGCGGTTTAATAATGCAGACAGAATTTGAATTTGCTTTACCGAAAGGATATCTAGATGCTGATGGTAATATTCATCGTAAAGGTGTGATGAGACTCTCAAGAGCAATGGATGAGATTGTACCTTTGCGAGACCCTAGGGTTAAATCTAATCCTGCTTATGCTACAGTTGCCATTTTATCTAGAGTAATCATTAATTTGGGTGCTTTAGACGAAGTTACACCAATGGTGATTGAAGGACTGTTTGCTTGCGATTTAAATTATTTACAAAAGTTCTACCGACAAATTAATGAGTTAGAATCAGAATTTGCAAAGTTGGAAATAACCCATAGCTCTTAATAATGATTTTTAAGTATTTCTGAATATTACTCTTTAAATAGGTGAATAAATAGTTAACCCTCAATGCTGATTACAGAGTTTGATTTTACACTCCCCCGTGGCTTAATAGACAATGAAGGAACCGTTCACCGTCAAGGAGTCATGCGTCTAGCAACAGCAAAGGATGAAATCCTGGTACAAAAAGATAGAAGGACTCAAGAAAGTGATGCTTACTCTACTTTGGTGATGTTTTCACGAGTAATCACTAATTTAGGAACTTTGTCTGAAATTACACCAGAAGTAATGGAAAATTTATTTAGCTTAGATTTAGGTTATCTGCGGGAATTCTATAATCGTATCAATCAACAAGGTAACGTAGAAATTCCCGTATATTGTCCCAAATGTAGCGATCGCTTTACTACGGAATTACAATTGTCGGGGGAATCATAAGCTACCCTTCAGAACAGCTCCATGAGGAGGTAGCTTGTATCGCTTTTGAATTTCACTGGTCATTAGAAGAAATCATCAACCTGGAGCATAGCGATCGCCGTCGTTGGGTAGGTGAAATTGGTAAACTCAGACAGCGTATTTCTGATGAATCTTAAACTTCAGTAATTTATACCAAAAATTAAAAAAAACAGTAATAATATGAACCTAGAGAAAAGTAATAATACTAATATAGACAAAACCATATTGCACGACCCAATCATCATGAAAAAGCTGTGCGATCGCGTTTATCAACTATGGTGTGAAGATATTGGCTTACATCAGGAAAGAACCCAAGGATATAGGAGAAAAATATAAATGCAGACCAGTAGTAGTGAAGTATTTGAACTAGATTATGTAACAGCAAATCGTTTCTATGTAGGTATAGAAAGTAGTATTTCCGCATCCTTCACAGAGTGTGATGGCTTAAGGGTCAAAGTCAATTATGAAACTTACCATGAAGGTGGAGTCAATGACCAAAAAAGAGTATTTCTAGGACAACCAGAATTCTCCGAAGTTACACTTAAACGTGGAGTTACCAACGACCTAGTATTTTGGGAGTGGATACAGCAGGTTATGAAAACCGGAAAAACCTCCGTAGAGCGTCGTAATGTGAATATCTCAGTTTTTAATCAAGCAGGTGAAACAACCCAATGCTGGACGCTAATTGGTGCAGTACCCATAGGTTGGAGCGCACCATCCCTAGCAGCAGATTCTAACAATGTTGCAATAGAAGAATTGACATTAATTTACGAAGGAATAAAAGTTGCAAAATCTGGAAGTGCATCCGCAACTGTCTTAAAAGGACGTAATAATGGATACTTTGGCAGCAACTAATTATGTCTGAATCCGAAAAAAAATCATCCGATAAACCCAAGGGGGTTACGCGAAGCGATGGTGAGTTAGCACCTTCTGTAAGCGATCGCGAAGTACAGACCTTTTCAGATTATTCCAACACAGACGAATCTTTAGGTATAGAAAATCCAATTCGAGTTCATCAACCGATAAAGGTAGATAGATTACAACCTCAATTCTTGGTTCCTTTAGGAGTGAATACAATATCTATTTTAGATAAGGATCTAATTTCACCCAAACATGAAGAAAGTGGAGGTATCTTTTTTCAAGAATCACCATTTTTTTTTCAGTATAATAACCAAAACCCATCAAATATTCAGAAACATAACTTAAATTCTTCTAAGTCAAAAAAACATAACAAAAAAACTCCATCTCCACAGACTAATCAAAATCCAGAATCAGATTCTCCATCTGTACAATTACAAAGTGATGAAACTGG
>ERZ1740062.727-NODE-727-length-15472-cov-4.781670_pt1 | contig 15472 bp, 12 predicted proteins | sample MGYA00581741_ERZ1740062 | MGnify/ENA primary metagenome ERZ1740062 (study PRJEB43018, sample SAMN04849747) | marine metagenome | isolation source: floating plastic debris | place: Pacific Ocean | collected 2008-09-01 | study: EMG produced TPA metagenomics assembly...
TGATTCTAGGTTCGAATTGACCAAAATGGACCCCGTTTTATACAATCAAGTTAGAAACTTGAAAGACGAAGAGATTTCAAGGCCTATCAAAGAAGATGACCCTCGTGGTGGAGCGCCAAAGTATAAGATTATGAAGATATCCAACCGATACGATGAGCACAAGGCAGACTTTGCCAAGGATTACTTGAAAATTCAAGAACTGGCTCTTCGTGAAAAACAATTCAATACCATCAAAGAATGGATGAATGAACATATTGACGATACCTATATTCACGTGAACGAAGAAAACAGAACATGTGATTTCGCCAACAATTGGGTAAAGGAATAAGCATGTCTGACGTTACCGCTGTAGAAAATCTAGTACAAAAACATCAAGCGCTCAAAACTGAAATCGGTAAGGTTATTATCGGTCAAGAGAAGGTAATTGAGCAGATTTTACTTTCCATTTATACGGGAGGACATTCTCTTTTGGTTGGGGTTCCAGGTTTGGCCAAAACTTTAATGGTCAACACGATAGCCAAAACATTGGGGCTTGATTTCAAACGTATCCAATTTACACCAGACTTGATGCCCAGCGATATTTTGGGAAGTGAGGTATTGGACCAAAACCGGAATTTCAAGTTTATCAAAGGCCCCGTCTTCGGGAATATCATTTTGGCAGATGAAATCAACCGTACCCCGCCAAAAACACAAGCAGCGTTGTTGGAAGCCATGCAAGAGCGTGCGGTTACAATCGCCGGTAAACAGTTTAAATTGGATGAACCCTATTTCGTGTTGGCGACGCAAAACCCTATTGAGCAAGAGGGAACTTATCCGCTTCCTGAAGCCCAACTGGACCGGTTCATGTTTGCCATAGAGTTGACTTATCCCTCACTTGAAGAGGAAATTCAGGTGGTTAAAGTGACCACCAATGATGAAACCGCAACGGTGAATACCCTTTTCAGCAGTGATGAGATTTTGGCGGTACAGCACTTAATTCGCCGAATTCCTGTACCGGATAATGTGGTGCGGTATGCTGTGGAATTGGTGACTAAAACCAGACCTGGTATTCAAGGAAGCTTGGATTTCGTTAACAACTTTATAGATTGGGGTGCAGGCCCTCGAGCCTCTCAGAATTTGGTTTTGGGAGCGAAGGCCAACGCTGCAATTAGCGGTAAATTTTCGCCTGATATTGAGGATGTTCAAGCTGTGGCACCTGGTATTTTAAGACATCGGATTCTGAAAAACTACAAAGCCGAAGCTGAAGGCATTACTGAAGAGAAAATCATTCGAGAACTGCTTTAGCCCACAGTTACCTCATTTATTTAGGGCCATTCTAATTCTTAAATCCTAGGTATTTTAGTAATTTTACGGAATTACGTTAAACCTAAACACACTTCGATAATGGCATTTGACATTGAGATGATTAGAGGGGTTTATTCCGCCATGGGCGAACGCGTGGATAAAGCACGTGAATTGGTAGGAAAACCACTCACTTTAGCCGAAAAGATTCTGTATTCCCATTTATGGGAAGGTACACCTTCCGAAACCTATACCAGAGGTAAGGACTATGTAGATTTTGCTCCTGACCGTGTAGCCTGTCAAGACGCCACAGCACAAATGGCGTTGTTGCAATTTATGCACGCAGGAAAACCAAAAGTGGCAGTGCCTACTACGGTACACTGTGACCACCTCATTCAAGCAAAAGTTGGTGCCGAGGCAGATTTGAAAAGAGCCAACGAAACGAGCAATGAGGTTTTTGATTTTTTGGAATCTGTATCCAATAAATATGGTATCGGATTCTGGAAACCTGGCGCTGGAATCATCCACCAAGTAGTTCTCGAGAACTATGCTTTTCCCGGTGGAATGATGATAGGAACGGATTCCCACACCGTGAATGCAGGAGGATTGGGTATGGTAGCCATCGGAGTAGGAGGAGCAGATGCTGTAGATGTTATGGCCGGAATGGCTTGGGAGCTTAAATTCCCAAAATTGATAGGGGTGAAACTGAAAGGAAAACTTTCTGGATGGACCGCTCCAAAAGATGTAATCTTAAAAGTTGCTGATATTCTTACCGTGAAGGGTGGAACTGGAGCTATCATTGAATATTTTGGCGAAGGTGCAACTTCGATGTCTTGTACCGGTAAAGGAACCATTTGCAATATGGGAGCCGAAGTGGGTGCTACAACTTCAACCTTTGGATATGATGCATCCATGGACCGTTACCTACGAGCCACAGGAAGAGCTGATGTTGCAGACGCTGCTTTGGAGGTAAAAGAGCACCTAACAGCAGATGAAGAAGTATACGCAAACCCTGAACAGTATTTTGACCAAGTCATAGAGATTGATTTAAATACGCTGGAACCGCATTTGAACGGTCCCTTTACACCAGATTTGGCAACTCCTATTTCCAAAATGAGTGAAGCAGCCAAAGAAAATGATTGGCCTTTAAATGTTGAGGTGGGGCTTATTGGTTCTTGTACTAATTCCTCTTACGAAGATATTTCTAGAGCAGCCTCTTTGGCCAAACAGGTAGCAGAGAAAAATTTAAAGACCAAATCAAAGTTTACCATTACACCAGGTTCCGAACAAGTGCGTTTCACGATTGAACGAGATGGTTTCATCAATACCTTCAATAATATTGGAGCAACGGTGTTCGCTAATGCTTGCGGACCTTGTATAGGCATGTGGGACCGCTATGGAGACAAAGCTTCGGATGGTCCTCGCAATACCATTGTGCATTCCTTTAACCGAAACTTCGCCAAAAGAGCAGATGGAAATCCAAATACCTTGGCATTCGTCGGTTCCCCTGAATTGGTAACCGCAATTGCCATTTCAGGCAGATTGGATTTCAATCCACAGACCGATAAGCTCATTAATGAAGATGGCGAAGAGGTGATGTTGGAAGAGCCAAGGGGTTACGAATTGCCTCCAGAGGGTTTTGCTGTGGAAGATGCAGGGTACGTAGCGCCTATGGAAGATGGAAGTGGCGTTCAAGTAGTAGTGTCACCCACTTCAGAAAGACTTCAACTTTTAGAGCCTTTTACACCGATTACACCCGAAAGTTTGATGGGTGTAAAGCTTTTGATAAAGGCATTTGGCAAATGTACTACCGACCACATATCCATGGCAGGACCATGGTTGCGTTATCGTGGTCATTTAGATAATATTGCCAACAACACCTTAATTGGTGCGGTTAACGCATACAACAAGCAGACCAATTTTGTAAAGGACCAGCTTACCGGTGAGTACAGTGCTGTTCCTGATGCACAACGCAATTATAAGAAAGGGGGGATTCGAACCATCGTTGTGGGTGACCATAACTACGGAGAAGGTTCATCACGTGAGCATGCTGCGATGCAGCCTAGACATTTGGGCGTGGCGGCGGTATTGGTGAAGTCTTTTGCTAGAATTCATGAAACCAATCTCAAGAAACAAGGGATGTTGGCCTTGACCTTTGCCAATGAGTCCGATTACGACTTGATTCAAGAAGATGATACCTTCAACTTTGTGGACATTGCGGACTTTGCTCCGGGTAAGCCCATTACTTTAGAGGTGGTACATGCCGATGGTAGCACGGATACTATTATAGCAAACCACACCTATAATGATTCGCAGATTGCTTGGTTCAAGGAAGGTTCTGCCCTGAACATGATTAAAAAAGAAAATGCTTAACTAGAGCAAAACAGAACACAAAACTCCTGGTTGACCATCAGGAGTTTTTTGATTTTGACCAAAACCACCTTATGAAAGTCAGTAAAAAGACCATCCTTAATATTGTATTGATTCTGTTCATTTTATCTTTTTTCGTGACGCCCTTGGGATACTATGGCAAACTCTTTTTGAACAGACTTTTTGCTTTTGCCCCTGCACCCATTGAGAAAAGTGAACGGAGCCAAATCACTGATTATGATTGGCAGCTTAAAGATGAGGAGTGGAACTTTTTCAACTTTGAAAAAAGTAAAGGGAATGTGGTTTTCATCAATCTTTGGGCTTCTTGGCGTTTGCCTTGCGAAGCGGAGTTAAAGAGCGTACAGGAGTTTTATGATAAATACCACGAAACGGTAGACTTCTATATTATTACCAATGAAAACAGGCCACCCGTGGAAGCTTTCATGGAGGAGCATGAATTTTCGTTTCCGGTTACCTATCTGATTATTGGCGAAAAAATGCCCATTGACCCGGATATTGTACCCTCTTCTTATTTAATAGATAAATCGGGGGAAGTGGTTATTTATCAAGAGGGTATTGCGGATTGGAGCAACAGAAAGGTAGACAAAGTTTTGACAGAACTGCTTGAACAATAGCCTGTGTCGCAAGTCACTACCATCACACTTTTTCGATATGAGGGCGTACGACAAAAATTATGGGCCTTCGGAATGATGCAATTTGCGCATCGGTATTTGAAAAATGTGGAAGGTCTTGAATTCTATAAACTCTGGGGAAGTGGTAAAGCAAATTTCAACCCCGCTCCCGACTGGAACGTTTACGCTTTATTGCAGGTTTGGAAATCAGAACATGACGCAACGCACTTCTTTCAAACTTCACCATTGATGAAAAAGTACCACAAAAAAAGTGTGGAACTTTGGCGTCTCTTTCTAAAAAATCGCATTAGCCGAGGGGAATGGAGCGGAAGAAATCCCTTTGAGTTAAGTAAAAACCTTGATGAGTCAAATCCCTATGTGGTGGCCATCACCCGAGCTACCATAAAAACCAAGTTATTGTACACCTTTTGGAAGTATGTTCCGGTTTCACAAGGTGGTTTATACGATAATCCAGGCCTGCTCTACACCAAGGGTTTTGGGGAGGTCCCCATTAAACATATGGCGACCTTTAGCGTATGGGAAAGTCAAAAAGATTTGGATGCTTTCGCTTATCAAAATAAACCCCATGCCGGTGCCATTCGAAAAACACGCTCGTTAAAGTGGTATAGCGAGGAGCTATTTTCCCGCTTTCAACCATTTCGTTCAGAAGGACGTTGGAATGGAAAAAATCCACTTCCCGACCTAGACCCGAACAAAAGCGAAGTATAGGAAGAATACAAATTGGGCGGTATATAGATTCAAGGAAAAAATCTTATCTCCATCAACTTTATTCAACCATAGTAGTAGTTGCATGATGAACCCCAAAACAAACCACGTCACATAATTCTTTAACGGTACAGTTCCTTCAAATTCCCAAAAAGCAAAGTTTGGAGCGTTAAGTTCCATCAGATAGTCTAACAAAACCATTAGGACAGCACCAACGACCAATTTTACATAGTTATGGAAAGGAAGTTTTTGAGCGATGGTAAATGAAACGAATGCCAGTAAGGCCCAAAAGCAACCAATGAGCCAAGGAACACCATCCAACTGTGGCCCAAAATTGGCGCCATAGGTGTAGGTGCCAAAAAGAAGTTGATAATTTACCCCCAACCACTCAGCGAACATGCCCATGGCAAAGAAAAGAGCAAAAAGTAAGACCTTTTTGATAGAATCCATGGAGAACACCCAGAAGAACAAAAAGAGGGAAAGGGATAGATTCATTGGGGTTTTGGACAAAAACCAGTCCTTGTGCCCAATGGTTACCCCGATAATCGCTGAAACGTGAAAAAGCCATATCAGGAATATGGCCAAAGGACGTTTCATTTCGTTGAGCTGTTTCATAAAGTCAATCGACAAGGTCACCTACAATCTTGGCAGACATCAAACAAAGCGGAATACCGCCACCCGGATGGACCGAACCGCCACAAAAATAAAGGTTTCGAATCTTACGATTAAAATTAGGGTGCCGTAAAAAAGCAGCATATTTAGAATTGCTGGCAGCTCCATAAAGGGCTCCGCGATATGAGCTTGTAGCGGACTCAATTCCAGCAGGGTCTAGCGTAAACTCTGTGACAATTAGTGGTTCGATATCCACTCCTAAACTGCGATTGATTTTTTGGATGATATGTCGGCGTGCTTCTTTTTTGAGCGTTTCCCAATCTTGACCATATTGTCCGGGGGCATTAATCATCACAAACCAATTCTCATGACCTTCGGGAGCATCCTTAGGTTCTTCCTTGCTGCTAATATTGATATATACCGTTGGGTCATCGAACAAGGTCTTCTTTTCAAAAATGTGTTCGAACTCTGCGGGGTAGTCCTCACTGAAGAAAATGTTGTGTAAATCCAATTCCGGGAAAGTTTTTGAAACCCCCCAATAAAAAATCAACGCAGAGCTTGAGCGTTCTTGCTGCAGCACTTTCTCTGGTTGTTTTTCTTTTTTTAAAAGCTTGTGGTATGTCGGAAACACATCCATATTGGAAACCACGAGTGCTGCTTCCAGGGTTTTCCGGTCAGTGACCACGCCTGTTGTTTGTCCTTTCTGGACCAAAATTTGTGCTACGCGCTCGTTAAACTGAAATTGAACTCCCACGTCTTGCGCCAATTGAAACAAAGCTTGGGTGATTTGATTCATTCCACCTTTAGGGAAATACGTACCGAAATGCATCTCCAAATGCGGAATCATGGACATGATACCCGGAGTTTGATAAGGGGAAGAACCGTTATAAGTGGCATATCGATTGAAAAGTTGAATCAGTTTCGGGTTCTTAAAATGTTTGGTGTTGGTCTGGTTCAATGAAGTGTTGACATCCAACTTCGCCAATTGCAAGATGGCGCGAACCGTGTCCTTAGAGAGATAGGTTCCCATCTTGTGCAAGGACTTTTCCAAGAAAAGCGTAGCGGTCAAATCGTATTTTGCCCTACTTTTTTTGAGATACTTTTCTAGGCTGGATTCAGATTCTTCGAAGGCTGTGGCGGCTTCCTGGACAAAGGTATCCGGGTCAGCGTTAACGATAAAACGGCTGCCATCTTCCCAAAAGTAATTGCAGACTTTTTTTTTTCGAATGTAATCTAAGTAGTCTCTGGGATTTTTACTATGCAACAGAATTAACTCATCCACGAATTGCGGCATGGTAAATAGGGAAGGCCCTAAGTCAAATCGAAAACCATCGGAAGTTTGGGTGTGTAGTTTACCGCCTGGGTAGGCATTTGCCTCAATTACCGTTACCTCGTAAGCTTTGTGTGCCAAACGTATGGCCGTGGCCAACCCGCCAATTCCCGCGCCAACAATAATGGCTTTCGGCATGAATTACTTTTTGAAGTATTTAAAGGGCACCATCAGCATTCCGAAACATTCCCCATCTTCTTTACCTAGGTGCTTATGATGGATTTTATGGGCTCTCCGCACACCACGCGCATACCAATTGTTGGCTTTGCGAAACATTTTGAAGCGCTGGTGGATAAAAATATCATGAACCATAAAATATGCGATACCATACGCCAAAATACCAAAACCGATGGGCCATCCGTACCAAAATCCAGTGTTGTCACCAATCATGATACAAGCCATGCTTACCACGGCGTAGAATATGAAAAAGGTATCGTTGCGTTCAAACCAAGAATCGTGGTCTTTGCGATGGTGGTCTTTATGTAAGCTCCATAAAAAACCATGCATAACATATTTATGCGTGAACCATGCCATAAATTCCATGATGCAAAAGGTTCCTAAAAAAACCAGGACCCAAAGGGCTATTTTCATCTATACCAGTTGTAGTTTGTAATTTACGTATGACTGGGCCAAAAGTCCAAATTTTTGGTAATTCGGCACACGAATTCTGGTATTTTTTATTTCCAATGGCGGGGTGCTTTGTAGTTTTTGCAACAGTTTTCTGTAGTATTTGTAAGCAGTGTAAACCCCAAACTTTGCTTCCTGCGGCAGCCTAGAAATACCTTCCATCCCTTTGGCAAAATCTGCTTTGATTTCGTCAACGATTCGTTTTTTGGAGGCTTCATCCAACTCCAACAAATTCGTATCTGGAAAATAGGTGCGTTCCAATTCTTCGAAATCTGCTTTTAAATCCCTTAAAAAATTAACCTTTTGAAAGGCAGAACCCAGCGCCATTGCCGAATCTTTTAACGATTCATATTTTTCAGCGTCCCCATTTACAAAAACACAAAGGCACATCAAACCAACCACATCAGCGCTGCCGTAGATGTATTCTTTATATTCTGATATGGTGCTGTACTTCTTTTTAGACAGGTCCATGCGCATACTTTTCATAAAGGAATCAACCAAATGTTTGGGAATACTGTACTTATGATAGGTGTGCTGAAAGGAATTGAGAATTGGGTTTAAACTTATTTTTTGCTCCAAAGCTTGTTCGAGCTCCTGTTCGAAATTCTCAAACAAGCTAGTTTTATCATAATCATGAAAGGTGTCCACAATTTCATCAGCAAACCTCACGAAACCATAGATATTATAGATATCCCCTCGTATAGAGGTTGCCAACATCTTAGTGGCCAATGCAAAAGAAGTACTATATGATTCTGTTACGATTTTGCTGCACGAATAGGATACGTTGTCAAAAATGGATTTCATGATGTTGGTTTTTTAGAGATTAAGCTGGAAACTAGTTTTCCAGATATCAGTGAGGGTGGCACACCTGGACCGGGAACGGTCAGTTGCCCTGAAAAGTAAAGATTTTGAACTTTTTTGCTTTTCAGGTTGGGTCGTAAAAAGGCAGTTTGCCTTAGGGTATTGGCCATACCGTATGCATTGCCTTTATAACTATTGTACTGCTCAACAAAATCGTTTACGCAGAAGCTTTCTTTGAATTGAATGGCATCTTTTACGGATTGTCCGGTACGTTTTTCAAAACGGTCAATAATCAGGTCAAAGTACTGTTCTCGTAGTTCGGGTGTATCTTCCAAACCAGGAGCAATGGGGACCAAGAAAAAACCAGTCTCACATCCTTCAGGGGCCATGGTCGCGTCCGTAGCTGATGGAAAATTCACATAAAACAACGGTTCGGATGGCCATTGGGGTTCATCATAAATCTCCTCAGCATGCCTTTCAAAATCTGTGTCAAAAAATAGATTGTGATGTTCGATGCGGTCTAATTTTTTGGTGAAGCCTACGTAAAAGAGTAGGGAAGAAGGCGCATAAGTTTTCTTTTCCCAATAGGTTTCCGTGTATTGACGGTATTTGGAATCTAACAGACTTTCGGAGTGGTGATAATCTGCCCCGCTGATGACATAATCTGACGAATAATCTGTTCCGTTGGCTTGCAAGCCTTTTACAGTCCCATTTTCCACGAGGATTTTCTCTACAGGTGAATTGGTGTGAAAGACCACGCCAAGTTCTTCTGCCAAAGCTCTCATGGCTTTGATGATTTCGTACATGCCTCCTCTGGGATGCCAGGTGCCTAGTCCGAAGTCTGCAAAGTTCATGAAGTTGTAAAAACTTGGCGTTTTACTTGGTTTGGCGCCTAGAAATAAAACAGGGAACTCTAGCGTAGAAACTAACTTCGGGTTCTTGAAGCGTTTGCGCACTTCATGGCTGATACTTTTGAAAAACTGGTCCACACGGACCACAGTCTCTTTGGTAACTAATTCCAAGGGTGACAGGCCAGGCCTTAAAACCACCTTGTTGATGGCGATATCATAATTTTCTTGCGCTTTATGGATAAACTTGCGCAAATGCACGCTGCTTCCTGATTCGATGCGTTCAAATTCTTCACAAATTTTGTCCATAGTATCCCCTATGGTAATCACATCATCACTAAAAAAAATCTTGTACGCAGGACTTAATTTATCCAGTTGGTAGTAATCGGATGTTTTTTTACCGAAATCAGCGAAGAATTTATCAAAAATATCGGGCATCCAGTACCAGCTAGGTCCAATATCAAAGGTGTAACCGTCTTTTATGAATTGACGGGCTCGGCCTCCAACGGTATCATTTTTTTCAAAAACTTCTACGGTGTAACCTGCTTTTGCCAAATAACAAGAGGCAGAAAGGGAGGAAAAACCGGAACCAACGATATTGACCTTCTTCATTCAAAAAGGGGTTATAACATGGAAATCAAGTGTTCAATTGAATTGAACGCCTGAATATTTGCGGGTAGTGAATCTTGCGCTATATTTTGGATTTGATGTCCAAGTACCCAAAGTTTCGAGTTGCCTGCAGCATTTAAGCTGACAGCAAACTTTTCAAAGTAAGTACCAAGTTCATCTTTGGTAGGGGAAACCGTGAAATAAGAGACAAAGTGCAGGTTGTCGTAATATTTCAATAGGTCTTGCAGACTTTCAATTGGCATGGTTTGCCCCAGATAAATTGATTTATATCCGCGGAGTGTTATTTCGTAGTTGAGATAGAGCAGCCCTATTTCGTGGATTTCGTTTTCGGGTAAGAAAAGCGCGAAAACCTTGTTGGTTTTGGTAGGCTCAACCAATTGTAATTTTTCCGTATTCAGATAAATCTTCTGCTTTATCAAATGCGTCATAAAGTGTTCATGGGACGGACTAATGGTATCCGTTTGCCACAATAAACCCAATTCATTCAACAACGGAATAAAAACTTCATTGAAAATGTCCCGGAAGGAACGCTCTGCCAAAAGACTATTATAGGTGTTGAGAAATAAGGTTTGGTCAAAGTTTACCATGGCCAACTTGAACGCATTGATGGCATGGTTCTTCTCACTGTTGCTGGCTACGATTTCACGAACGATAACCGGAATATGCGATTCATCGAGCTTCGCAATTTTCGAAATTTTGTAGCCGTTATTGTAAAGAAGGGTTATGTTGAGAAGTTTTTGGAGACTGGCCAGACTGTAAGAACGAATGTTGGTGCTGGTACGTTCCGGGGTAAAAAGGTTATATCTTTTTTCCCAGATTCGGATGGTATGGGCCTTAATCCCGGAAAGGTTTTCCATATCCCGAATACTAAAAGATTTTTTTACATTGTTCATCTTTTTGATGTATTCATTAAACAAATTTACAATTTAATTGACGCCAACCTAATCTGAAATCTTAAAATTTGGTTATTTGTTTAAGAAAATACGATTTGTCGTGCAGAAAAAGCGAAAGTAGCTAAACAAAAAAACCGCAAAGAATGCGGTTTTGAGTGCCCACGACTGGAGTCGAACCAGCACGTCCGTAAGGACACTACCCCCTCAAGGTAGCGTGTCTACCAATTCCACCACGTGGGCCGATGTGTATTGGGCTGCAAAAATAGCCAAAAATCATTATTGACCCTATGAACGGGCTTTTATTTGAACTTTTCTGAACAAGTTATTTGGGTTTTGAAATCGAGTATCCCTGAATTCCGGGTATCACCAAAGGGCTTTGTACCGTACTTTTACCACCATAAATTCAATTAAACCACATTATGAAAACCAAGATAAAGGGTTCCCTGTATTTCTTTCTTTCCTTTTTGAGTCTGTTGTTCGTTATAGAACGAGTGACCGCTCAGAATGATACCATCTTTTATGATGATCAATGGAAAAAGTCTGAAAAGCAGCTAGCGGCCTATTTTCGAGTAGCGACCCAAGAAGCAGAAGGAAGGTACCTCGTCAAGGATTATTTTATCACTGGTGAATTGCAAATGGAGGGGGTTTCACGCTATCCAGACAGAGATTATTGGGAAGGAAAAGTAACCTGGTACAACAAAGATGGCAGTTTGCTACAAATAGGAAACTTTGCCCAAGGCCGCTTAAATGGTGACTTTGAAAGTTATATCGATGGCAAAAAACTTATGGCGGTATATAAAAATGGCCGTTTGCTATCGGGGAAAACCAATTCGCTATACCGTAATTATCGCTTCTACTCAGAAATTCGAAATGATACCTTGTTTGAAATTTCGCATTTGGGAAGTTTGGAAGGTCCACGTAATGAACGTTATCTGGTAATGGATGATTTTGGCACGTATCAAACCATGCGAAGTATTTCTTATGATAGTAAAAACAAGGTCATAGCGGAAGCCGAATATCGAAATGGAGGTATTTACAATGGTTCCGAAATGAGTTTTTATGATTTCGACAAAAGCGGAAAAACCGTTTCGCACTACGAAAATGGCAAATACCTCAATGCATCGTATTACGACAAATCAGGAATCCTTCGCATAGCATTCAAGAGCAAGCCCAAATATCGCAATATTTTTTACGACGCTTCTGGTAAGGTCTTAGACAGTGTTACGTATTACTGGAGGAATGGTTATCTCGCACCTTTCGAGGGAAGAAATTATGTTCAAGCCCCAGGGTTTTATACCACCAAACAGGTGAAGTTCAATCGTATCCAAGCCTATAAGGGCGGTGAGATGGAATGGGAAAAGGAGTTTCGTGATGACCGCCTCTTTTCCTATGTGCAGTATGGTTTGAAAGGGAAGCGAGAACGAATACTGTATTATGATGCTTCTGGAAAAGTGAATGATTCCTTGGTGTACAAAAACTATAATCCTTGGGTTGGGACCGAGTATGGAGCAGATTTAATGCGTAAATACCAAGAAGGTAAAGTGGTCAAGGAAATTCAATATTACAAAGATTCCAAGAATATTTTCAAAGACAGAACGGGACCCCTTGAGATTTTTTACGATGAAAAAGGAAAGGAACTGGGACGTATGACCCTAGAGGCCGATAATTATTACACTCCCTTGGACGGGAAACAGTTTTATAAGGATGGCCAGGGACGTTTGAACACCATTTATGAGTACAAAAACGGAGCTAAAACCAAAGAAACCTTCATCAATTACGCTTACGAGAGTCAAAAACCCTACAAGGAGGAAACCTTTTATGATGCTAGCGGATACAACTACGTGAAAAAGGTGAAGTACTTCAGTAACGGCAAAAAACAGTCTGATATAGATTACCAGCGCTACAAGGAAATCAAGGGCAGTTTTTATGATTTTGAAGGGAATTTGGTTAGCACCTATGATTATGCCGCGAAGGATGGCGAGTTTTTTGAGTATTTCTACGCGTCAGATTCGCTTTCACGCCACGAAAAATGGAGTGATGGTACCTTAGAACGCTTGCTTCGCTATGAGGAAAAATACCTAACGGGTAATGAGAAAACCGTGGTGCTTGTAGAGGACATCGACGTAAACAATGTCTCAAAAATATATACACGAGATGGCGTTCTGCTTTCCGAACTGCAATACAAAGACAAAAAGCCCTTTGAAGGCACGTTCTATGATTACAAAACCCGAGAAAAAGTAACGTATGCCAAGGGCGTATTGGAAGGGAAGTATCAAAAGTTCAGATATGACCAGTTTCCCGAAGAAGAAGGAATGTTTGCCAATGGAGAAAAGAATGGTAAGTTCACGTTCTATGATTCTAGTGCCAATGTGACCCATTTCATCAACTATGTCGATGGCAAAAAAGAAGGGGAGGCCACTTATTATGGAAAGAATGGTGAAGCCGTTTCAACCATGATTTTCAAAGATGATAATCCATATGAAGGCAAACAGATTATCAAAAAGTACAAAAGCCGTTCGGAAGAGGTTTACACCAAAGGCCAACTGGTTAGCACAATGGAATATTTGCCCACGGGAAATGTATTCCGGGAATTCAATGCTACCACAAATGACCAAGTGAAAATCTATCACCCTGATAGTGAAGAATTGAAATACGATTTTGAACTTAAAAAAGATGCGTTGGATGGCGTGGTAAAACGATTTGATACCGAGGGAAAGGAAATCCATTCGGCAAGTTTTGCGGATGGAAAGTTTCAAAGTGGTACCCTATGGATTCGTCCTATTTACGACTATGACAAGGTGCAAGAGAAAATAATCTGTACCAAATCAGAGGAAGCCGTTGAAATGGCTGTCATCTCGCTTGAAGGGAAAACCATTTTCAAGGCTATGGAGCTTGTGAACGATAAATCATACCAATCGTATTTACAAAAGCTCAACTTGAATTTGGATTATGTGAATTATCTGGATTTGTATTAAACGAATACCATGTAAACAAAAAAAACACCGCATTGCGGTGTTTTTTTGTTTGCTGTAATTCTTGAGATTATTCCATTAATTTGGGCAAGATATATTTTTCCAAAATCTTTTCAGGCTGTCTTAGCAATTGACCCTTTCGATAGTTTCCTGATGTGATAGCCACTACGGTATTTAACTCGGGAATAACAAAAACGTACTGTCCGCCGTTGCCGCGTGCTTCAATAGAGGCAATTGTTTTTCCGTTTACTTTGTAGTCTTGGTGCCACCAGAAATACCCATATTCATTTTTGTCCGATACGTTTTCCAGTTGGGTGTGCTTTTCAAGAGAAGCATTTACCCATGCTTTGGATAAAATCCTTTTACTGTTCCAAGTGCCTTTGTTGAGATAGACCTGTCCAAACTTTAGCATATCACGCGGAGTCAGGTACAATCCACCGCCAAAGTAGGGTATACCTGTGTCGTCCGTATTGAGGATATAATTGGTGATATCCAATGGAGCAAAGAAGTTTTCTTGCATGTACTGTTCCAGCGGTATTTGTAGTCTTTCATTGAGATAGATGCCTGTTAAGAAAGGGTCAGCTGATTTGTAGTTAGTACGGCTGCCAGGGGATTGTTTTAAGGGTGGTTCCAAAACGGTTTTCAACCAATTGTCGGAATCTTGGTATTGTCCTTCTCCAACCCCAATGCCTGAACACATGGTCAATAACTGCTCCAAGGTGATTTTAGATTTTTCTTCGTCTTTTGTGTATTGAAAAGCTTCGGGAAGATGCTCGTAAACCTTTACCGCGGTGTTTTCTATAATACCATCATCCATAGCAAGTCCAATAATGGCTGAACCGATACTTTTTGCTGAGGAACGCATGTCGTGTGGCGTTTGTGCATGGTACCCAGCAAAATATTTTTCATAAACAATTTCACCGTTTTTCGCGATTACCACCCCCTCGGTACCTTCCAAAGTGTCCCGTTCAACATCCTTTTCCAATTTTGGTAAGGTTAGGGGATTGGAAGCGATTTTCCAGCCATCATCTAGCGAATGATTCTCGAGATTATTAACCGTTTCTCCAGGTTTTAGCCTTTTATAGGTTATAGAGGTGATGGGATGCTTTCCAAAACTTGCTTCCAATGCAATGGTCGAGGGTTTCAGGATTCCTTTAAAGTCTATACCGGTTTTGTAATCATAAAATGAAACATTATCGCTGGTTTTTTTGAAATCCATACACCAGAAGGTTCCAAACATGGGATAGGCTGCGTACTCTTCCTCAGAATTTACCTTTTGAATAGTTAAATGCAGGTTTTGGGGTTGTAGGTAATGAAGCATGGATAGCTTCCATGAACCTTTATAAGCGTTTCCTTTCTTTTTGAGCTGAACGGGATACAAGTCTTTGTTCAAACGCATAAACCCCGAGATGGATGAATCAGAAGTATCAGCGCTACCCAAAAACACTAGTCTTTCCGTTAAGTCGATATTCAATTTTTGGGATAACGAAAAGGTTTTACTGAGAATTTCGTGGTCATTTGAAAGGGTAAATGTTGCTAAACCTTCATCTTTCTGGGTAATGGTAATGGTGAAATCAAAGGCGGATTCGTTAGGAGTGGTTCCTATCCACTCTCCCGCATAATCTCCCATGTTTTTTTGCGCGAAGCTGGTAGAGGCAAACAGCAAAAAAAACGATAGGAGGAAAAAGTTCTTATACATGTTTTGGTTTTTTAGTACAGCCTAAAGAACCCATTTTTCAATTTTTGTTAC
>ERZ1740062.728-NODE-728-length-15471-cov-15.326284_pt1 | contig 15471 bp, 12 predicted proteins | sample MGYA00581741_ERZ1740062 | MGnify/ENA primary metagenome ERZ1740062 (study PRJEB43018, sample SAMN04849747) | marine metagenome | isolation source: floating plastic debris | place: Pacific Ocean | collected 2008-09-01 | study: EMG produced TPA metagenomics...
TTTTTTTTTATTTTTCCTATGTTTTTTTTTTAGTCTTCTTAGTTTTCTTTTTTTTTTTTTTTTTCGCTCTCTTATGCGTTGGCGTTGTCGTTGTGTGATTCTAAGGCGTTGGCGTAGTCGTTGGCTAAGGCGTAGGCAAATGCTCTTTTACCTACAGGTTTTATATCTGCCTCAGAACTATCTGTTGCTTCATCTGCCCAACGTAATAAGGCTTGCAAATTTGGTGTATTAATATGAGTGCGTGCTTCTTTTTCCATTAACAACAATAAATCATCTGCTCCACGAGCCATTAGTCCGGACACTAATAAAAACACTTCTTGCCATCTTTTGTCTACTAAATGCTGACTTACTAAATTCTGATATTCACTATGTTCGTGGATATAATATGCAGTTAAGTATTCTTGGAGGGTTAAATGAGAGAAGGAAAAGACATCCTCAGCTCGCTCGACTAAAATACCTTGCTGAACTGCGATCGCTTCTAAAATTCTTTTCCCATTCAAATGCTGGGGTGCATTAAGATTATTTGCTAAAAAGCTTCTGATTTGGCTGACAATCTCTGACTCAGAGTAAAATAATCTATCGGCATCAAAACCAGAGTAGGCAATCTCTGAGAGTAATATTTCTTCTAACTCTGTATGGAGTCCTTGATAGATTTCGGTTTGCAATATTCGTTTTTCTACTGCCCATTCTTCTAGCAATATCCGCAATGCTTTACGGTAAAGACTACTGCGGTTGTCTGGAAATCTTTGGGAACGGTCGTATGTTAAACACAAAAAGGTCAGTAGGAGAGGGGTATGGGCTAATTCCTTAGCTGCGGAGTTTTCCGATTTTTGCAATAATTCCCAACATCTATCAGCAGTTTTTACTTCCTGGTCAGTATCTGATTGAAACCAATTTGTAATAAACTGTTGAATTTGGGAATCATCAAAATCTGCCATTGCTACATCGCTAAAACGACGAAAAGCACTGCGGTGAGCAGCTCGACAGGAAGTAATAAAGCGATTTTTATCGTATCTGTCAACAAAGTTTTGAATTTGAGTAATTACCTCATTTAATTTATTGGTGGGGACTTCGTCCAATCCATCTAATAAAATTAATAATTTACCTTTATTTAATGCTTCTGTTGTAAATTTTTCGGCTTCAGGAAAGCCACAGGTATCAAATTCCGAAGCAATGATTTTTTCAATATCGATATCATCAGATGTAAATCTTTTCAACTCTAGAAATACAGGGATTAGGTGGTGTTTAAATTTTCCTTTTTTTTTAAGTGCTTCTAATCCCGTTTTACGTAAAAACGTTGATTTACCGACACCAGGACCACCTAAAACCATTAGAAATTGATTTTCGTTGGCAACTTTAATACCTGCTTGTTTTGGACAGTCTTTAGATACAAATTTTCTATTTTGACCTTGGCGATATACTATTTCTAACTCTTCAAGATTCGCAAAATTATGGATGTTGCTCTCATCCAATAATTGAACAGTTGTATATATAGATTCTAGCTTTACGGGTTCTCGCATTCCCAGTACTTTGAGAATTCCGTGGCGTTCTGTATAATTTTTTGTATATTGATTTGATGCTTTAAAAATTAATTCTCTGGTATTTTCATTCAAGGTTTTACCAAACATTCCTAACCACTTCCCACCACTACCCCATAATGATTGGAAGATTGGAACAGCAACACCACTGACCACTGATATTGCTAAAGGTTCAAAGCCGGTCATAGTTATATTTGCTAGCAATAATACTTGTATTAAGTTTACAACTTCTCACGACCTCTGACCGAAACAATTCCTGCATACCCTTCGGGAACGTCTTCGACGAACAAAATTAAAAACTCCGGCATTAACCCTATGTATAAATCATGTATAAATCATGTAGGTTGGTTGGGTTGAGGAACAAAATCTAACATTATCAAACCAAAAGTTATCAAACCAAAAGTTGGGGTGCGATCGCTTAACCCAACCTACACTATTAGGACTTACTGAAAACTTTAAGTTCCTGGGATTGCTTCTCCTAATGGAGACGTGCTTCGTGTTTACGCAGTATAGCGATCGCTAACGCTTCGGACAATACACAATTAATTTTGCGTAGGTTTTAGGACTTATGCTTCCCTACACTACGTTCCGGTCGCAATGACAAATCTTCGTTGCGTAAGTCCTGGGTTTATCAAACCAAAAGTTGGATTAAGCGATAGCAACCCAACCTACGCTATTAGGACTAACCAATTTGACGCTTGTTATAAATAAGATATTTGCTCAAATCAATTCCGATTTGCATGAGTGATGACTCCTGGGAAATATTTAGTTTCAACGGTTAATGAAATTATTTTATTTATCTACAGGAGAAAATAATGTCTGAGGAAATAAATAGAAGTAATCCTACAAATAATCTTATCAACAATTCTCCCACGGAGTTATCTGAACAGGAGTTAGATGAGGTCTCTGGTGGAATTGACTTTTTTATATCTGGTTCTACCTTCGAGGAAACCCATATTTCTTCTTTTAACAGAGGAGGGGATTCGATAAATAGAGGGGGTTCGATAAATAGTTTGTCTAGGGGTGGTACTTCTTCTTTCAGGTCTTCCCATACCTTTTCCTCTGCGTTCCAAATTGTAGGTTTAGGTTTTGATTCAGTTGGGGATGCTTTGGGCTTTTTGAGCGGTTTTGCTCGACTTTTCGGTAGAAGGTAGCTACGTGGAAGTAAGGAGTAATGAGTAATGAGTAAGGGGTAAGAAGCTTATTAAGTATATGTTTTAGGGTTCAGAAATGTCCTAATTTAAATCGGTAGTGCTATAGGAAAAAAGAAAAGAAAAGAAAAGACAAGACAAGAAAAGACAAAAAAAGAAAATATTGCGTATTTAGGGAAAGGTGAAAGTGAAAGATTACTAAACAGAGCAATTCTTTCCCCCGACCCATTCTTTAATTAAACAAGAGGGAGCGAGTAAATGAGTGAAGTTCTAATTAAGGAACTTAGCAATCAAGATATAGATTGGATGTCTAAGATTGGGTATCGTCAAGATATTGAACCGGGAGAGGTCTTGGTACATCAAGGACAACCCTTGGATGAGATGCATATTTTGCTGGATGGAGAACTGACGGTTTCTTTGACTCAGGATGATGATAACCCTTTGGGTCGAGCTTTTGCTGCTCTTGAGGGTGGAAAGTTAGCGGGGAGAGAAATTGCGCGTTTGTATAGTGGGGAAATGGTAGGGGAAATTCCTTTTATGGAAACTTATTTACCTTCTACTACAGTTTGCGCTAGTACGTCATCTACCGTTTTGACAATTCCGAAAGTTGAGCTATTTGAGAAATTACAGGAAGATGTCAGTTTTGCTGCTCATATGCACCGTGCTAGTGCGATGCTTTTAGCAAATCGTTTGCAGCAAATGATTCAAGGAATTGGTAATAGCACGATTGTTCTCAGTCGTCCCCAGTTAAGGGAAGCGCTAATTATTTTTGCAGAGCTACACGATAGTGATATTGACTGGTTAATTACTGCTGGAAGGGTTCAACAGTTCAGCGCTGGGTCAGTGTTAATTCGTAGTGGTAGACCGATTGAGGCACTACATATTTTACTTGACGGTGCTTTAGCATTAAACGGGGCTGAGGATGGAGGTAATTCCTTAGTACGAGCTTTTGCAAATTTGGAAGATAACCAAAGTGAGGTCATAGAGACTGAATTGGGTCGGTTATCCCGTGGAGATATTGTCGGAGAAACCCCATTTATTGAAATGGAATCTCCTGGTGTGACAGTGAAAGCACTCAGGGATTCTAGAGTACTTTTAATACCCCGATGGCGTTTAGGAGCAAAGTTGTTACATGATGTGGGTTTTGCAGCTCGGTTTTATCGGGTTTTGGCAATTATTTTGGCTGATAAACAGCAGGAAATCGTCCAGCGTTTGGGATATGGACGTTTGAGGTATAGCAAGGGTGAATCTTTGGAGCAATCTTTTGCAAACGAACTGGATAATGAATTTCTCGGACAAGTTGCGATCGCTGGAGCTAGGTTTGAGTGGATGTTGAAAAAAATTGGTGTTGAGTAGGAAGGTGAGTGGTGAAGTAGTCTCAACTATCAATATTCTGAAACATCATCAAAGTTTGCTCATAGGTCATAATTCTATATTTATTTTTTAGGATAATTACAATGGTTACGACACGATCTAATAATCAAAATCAAAATAATTTAAATAATCAAAAACAAAAACAAAATCAAAAACAAAATCAAAATCAAAAACAAAATAATCTATATCGTAAAGAAGCTTTAGCAAAGGTTGCATCTCCCGAACAGTTAGACTTATTAGTTCGGGTAACAAATCCTAAACGATGGATTTCTTTACTTGCTCTTGGTTCTTTGGTAATTGCTGGTGGTGCGTGGAGTTATTTGGGACGTATTCCGATTATCGTTAAAGGTAGAGGAGTATTAGTTTATCCATCCCAGGTAGTGCCAGTACAAACATCTAACCCTGGACGTATTTTGAAAATGGATGTGAAAACTGGAGACAAAGTCCAACAAGGTCAAATTATAGCAACCCTCGACCAGTCAGAATTACGCTCAGAACTGCAACTATCCCGGGAAAAACTTACTCAGCTAAGATTGCAAAACCAAAGCGCACAAATTGCTCAGAACCAACGTTTATCCTCAGAAGATGCAGCGATCGCTCAACAGCGACAAACTTTGCAAGAAAGCTTGCGGACGGTACAATCATTAACACCAGTACTCAGAGAACAAAGTGCAGAAGTCATTAGACGCGATCGCTTAAATCTCCAGCAGCGTTTGCAGTCTTTGCAACAACTCCAACCTACTCTTAAACAACGTTGGGAAGAACGTGAGAAGCTCTTCCAAAAAGGTGCTGTACCAAAGGATTTAGCATTACAAGCACAACAAGCTTATTTAGATTCTCAAGAACAGGTGAACAGCATCAAGTCTCAACTCAATCAGTTGGAGGTAAGAAAAACTAATGCAGAACAGGAATATTTAAATAATCTCAATCAAGTCAACGACTTAAAAGCCAAATTGAAAGCATTAGATAGTCGTCAAGCAACCCAAAAAGAACAAGATTTAAACTTTGCAGCTAACCGTACTAAGGAAATTCAAGAAACTGAACGCTTAATTTCCCAATTAGAGTTAAAGCTAAAACGCAGTAGCAAGATTCTCAGTCAATATACAGGAACCATTATAGAACTTACCGCCAAACCAGGAGAAGAAATTCCACCCGGAGCTAGTATCGGGACAATATCAACCGAAAAGTCATCAGAAAAGCTAGTAAATGTCACCTTTCTCCCTGTCAGTGAAGGTAAAACCATTAAACCAGGTATGGAACTACAAGTTACACCATCCACTGTCAAACGGGAAGAATTTGGTGGAATCAAAGCTAAAGTTACCAAAGTATCTCAATTTCCAGTTACCAAACAAGGTGTCACGAGTATAGTTGGAAATCCCGACATTTTACCCAGCGTCCTCACCGATGGTCCTCACATCGCAGTATATACCGAACTCCAGCTAGATAAGTCTACAGATAGCGGTTACAAATGGTCATCATCTCAAGGACCCGATCAAAAAATTACCTCCGGAACTACATCCACCGTCAGAATCAAAGTTGAGGAGAAAAAACCAATCGAGTTTGTATTACCAATTCTCAAAGATTGGACGGGTTTGGGATAATATCATGTCCGGTTAAACAGTTATCATATCTGTGGGGATTAAGTTTTTACTAAAGCTACTAAATACTTATGTAAATCAATAGCAGTCGGAAATTTTATTTTATATTTAGGATTATTTTGATTGTGTTCTAATATTTGTTTCGTTAATGCTAATCCCCAGTTCCAAGCATGTCTAGAAACTCCACAATGTTTCAATAAAAAAGTTCTTTGATAGTTGTTTAGTGGCAGAGTTATTAATTCTTAAAAATTGAATTGGGGTAAAGGGCAACAATGTCGTCCTAACCTTCGTTGCCTTAAATATGTATTAAAGTAAACCCCTATATCTGGACAAAATGGGTACATTTGTCCATTTATGGGTAGAAACTAGATAACAGTTACTAACCCTTTTATTATAAGTGTTTAACCGACAATAATATCATAAGCAGTGACCCCAATGCGATCGCGCAAAAATTTATATCAAAATATCAAACCAATATTCCCCTCAAAACAGGTGCTTTATCAGAAAGATTGCAGTGAAAACTATAAATCCAGCAATAAAATGATACACAAATTCTATTAATAAAAAAGAAGTTACTGACTTCAAAACGGTTTTCAAAAACCGAATTAATCGACCTACCCTCTGAGTTTTCGTGACAACCACTAATCTCTTAACTAAATATTTGCAGGGAACCCAAACCTTACCTTCAGAAGGAAATCCTGATTCGCGAACTAACCTATAACCAGCAGCTTGATAGAAGTTTACTGCATCCATTGATGACATCACGTGCATTACTTCATTACCTCTACTAATCACCGTTTTCTCAATAAACTCAAGTAATCTCTTACCAACTCCTTGACGGGTAAATTCTGGATGAACATAAATACCAGCGATTTGAGGCATGATGTTTATTAGAGGTATCGAATTCATCCAAGATGCAAATCCAATAATCTCATTTTTATATTCTGCTACAACTTTTAATTCATCTGACAATAATCTTATAGATTTTTGGGAACGGACTAAAGATTCTATCTGTGTTGAATCGTAGCTCGGTGATAAAATCCGAAGTGAACAAGCTTGTATTTCTAACATTCTCTCCAAGTCTTCAGACCTGGAGAAACGAATTTGGATGTCCATATCCAGCAGTAGATGAGTTATTCAACTCAACTATCGCTTCAGTACAATAACTATGACCACGATAAATTTACCCTATTGGTAAAGTTATCAGTTATCAGTTATCAATAAAGAGTGATGCAACTCTTTATAGGGTATAAATCCCCTACCATACGCCTTGATAACTGTTCACTGTTCACTGATTTAATTACTCCCATATTTTCTAACTTTCTCATTTAATGGTCTTACTTAAATTTATTAAATATCTCCCGCAAATTTAAATATGCGTGACCTCGAACCTCTGTAAATATGTTAAATTTACCGTCTCTACATTCTTCACCACAGATGTCTATTTAAATTGATATTCTAAATTTAAATCTCCACCCTTTACCGAAGATGGCTTATACTCTATTTTGGCATCCTCAGAATACCAATCACCATTCCACGAAAATTTGGCATTTCCCGAAATACGCTCTGTTTTATAAGGTTTATCATCCAGGATAAGTGATATTTCTGCCTCACCATCAATATTACCTTCACCAGAAATCAATATATAAGAAACATTTTGTTGACTGCCATTATTACGCAGAATAATTGTAGACTCTTTCGTCACATCAGTTATTTTATAAGTTTGTTTTGCACCGGCACAACCAACCAGAAAAATCATCGAAGCGAATAAAATAGAATTCTCTAGTACTTTACTCATATATCTTTAACTATAAAATGTAAATATTTATATAAGTATATTCATAAATGAAAACAATTATTATCAGTAAAAACCCAGAGATAATAAAAGTTAAAGTAAAGGGATAAAGATATAAAATTCCCCTTAAACAACCAGTATTGAGAGGAATGGTGCGATATTGCATAATTCCCTTAATTAACTGTTGTATATGAGCTTATCCACACTATTCAAAAAATCCATGTCTCCCCAATACGGTTGCTGTTAAAGCTAAACTTCAGTATTGATGTAGGTTGGATTAAGGAACAAAACTCAACCTAAATCAGGTTTTATTGGGTTCTCGTAGAGAAGGTGGGTGCTACCGCACCATCGCTTAACCCAAGCTACAAAAAAAATGCGTAGAAAAATGCATCAGTCTATTCTCTTGAGAAATAGTTAGCTTCGCAAGGTAGTAAAACACAATTTACTAAAAGCCAAAAGCTAATTAATCAAGACTATGCTTAAAGACCTCAAGCAAAAGCTTTTTAAAAACCACTTTCAAAGTAAACGCAAACCCATTCGTCCGACCCCTACCTTATTACAAATGGAAGCGGTGGAGTGTGGTGCTGCTTCTTTAGGGATGATTTTAGCCTACCACGGACGTATTGCTCCTCTACCAGAATTGCGTCAAGCTTGCGGTATTTCCAGGGATGGTAGTAAAGCTTCTAATATATTAAAAGCAGCTAAAAGTTATGGATTACAAGCAAAAGGTTTTAAGGTTGATTTAGATGGCTTAAAACAACTGGAATTTCCTTGTATTGTATTTTGGAATTTTAATCATTTCTTAGTAGTCGAAGGCTTTAGCAAAAATCGTGTTTTTCTGAATGACCCAGCATCAGGGAAACGTCAGGTTTCCCTAGCAGAATTTAGCGATGCTTATACAGGTGTTGTTTTAGTATTTGAAAAGGGTGAAGAGTTTAAGCCTGGAGGTAGTAAACCAAGTATATGGTTAGCTTTATGGTCACGTTTACGGGGTTCTCTTTTACCCTTATTATATTGCGTAATAGCTGGTTTTTTCCTGGTGATACCTGGTTTAGCGATGCCGGCATTTTCCCAGATATTTGTAGACCAAATATTAATTAATCATCGGGAAGATTGGTTAAATCCGCTCATATTTGCGATGCTTTTTACCGCAGTAATTAGCGGTTTATTAACTCGTATCCAATTACAAATTTTACGTAGGATAAAAATTAAATTAGCTATGGGGATGTCAAGTAAATTTATTTGGCATCTTCTTCATCTTCCGGTAAGCTTTTATGACCAAAGATTTGCCGGAGAAATTAGCAGTAGAATTCAGTTAAATGATAATTTGGCTGGTTTACTTTCCGGGAAACTTGCCACAACCGTAATTTCTGCAGTGATGGTATTCTTTTATGGGATAGTAATGTGGCAGTATGACCAGGTATTAACTTTAATTGGCATTGTTTTTGTGATAATTAACTTGCTGGCTTTGCAGTGGGTTGCAAGGTTGCGCATTGATACTAATATGCGTCTGATGCAGGAGCAAGGAAAAGTTAGCGGTGTAGCTATTTCCGGTTTACAAAGTATGGAAACTCTGAAAGCTTCTGGTCTGGAATCTGACTTTTTTAACCGTTGGGCTGGATATTATGCCAAAGCGATAAATGTACGTCAAGATATGGATAGTTTAAATCAGAGTTTGGGAGCATTGCCAACTTTCCTAACTGGGGTAACCTCTATGTTACTTTTAGCTGTAGGTGGATTGCGGGTGATGGATGGAAACCTAACTATCGGTATGTTAATTGCATTTCAAGCCTTGATGAGTCAGTTTATGCAGCCTGTTAATCAATTAATCACCTTGGGTGGAGATTTACAACAACTTGAAGGTAACTTAAATAGATTAGATGATGTTTTACGCAACCCAGTTGAAGAAAATCCCCCCAGAACTCAAAATATAACTCCAAATACAACTCAAAATCCAACTTCACCTTCCTTATCTTCCATACCCTCTGCAAAATTAGCAGGATACCTAGAACTAAAAAATATTACCTTTGGTTACAATCGAACCGCAGCACCCCTGATTGAAAACTTTAGTCTTGCTCTCAAACCAGGACAGCGGGTGGCTTTAGTTGGTGGTAGCGGTAGCGGTAAATCCACTGTTGCAAAGCTGGTTGCTGGTTTATATCATCCCTGGGGAGGTGAAATATATTTTGATGGACAACTTAAACAAGATATCCCTTCTCAGGTACTGGTAAACTCAATTGCCACCATTGAACAAGATATCATGTTATTTGCTGGCACTGTCCGCGATAACCTGACCCTCTGGGACACCACCATACCTGATACTAACTTAATGCAAGCTTGTCGGGATGCAGCCATCCATGAAGTTGTTTTATCCCTAAATGGTGGTTACAATGCAGACTTACTAGAAGGTGCAATCAATCTCAGTGGTGGACAAAGACAACGTTTAGAAATAGCTCGTGCTTTAGTGAATAATCCCTCTATTCTATTAATGGATGAAGCGACCAGTGCTTTGGATGCAGAAACCGAGAAAATCATCGACCAAAATATTCGTTTAAGGGGTTGTACCTGCTTAATTGTTGCCCATCGTTTGAGTACAATTCGCGATTGTGATGAAATTATTGTATTACACCAAGGTAAAGTGGTACAGCGAGGAAATCACGAGCAGTTAAGTCAGGTACCGGGTCATTATTTAGAACTGATTAAAAGTGAAGGTGGTGCTGTCTAGGATTGATGGTTGTTCGTTAGATGATATATTTTTTCTTATAATGTCACGATAAAATAAAATCTATAGTACTTACGTATAATTAATTGCATCTTTGTCCGCAGCGTATGAAGCATAGGGAAACGACTTAATCTCATCGGATAGATGAAAATCCAATTATTTTTGAAATGCACAAACCTTTAAAAACTATATATGAGCATATTTGACAAAATCGGAGAATCAAGCAATTTTCTACAAAAGACCCTAGAAAAATACATTGTTTTTAACTCAGAAGCCAAAGAGGTAACTTTAAAAAATAAAGCTGTCTTAATTCTATGTCAGCAAGCACAATCTAGGGTCGAACAATTCAAAAGCTTAGAAACTCATCCAGAAGAAGGACTGATTGCAACAGTAGAACAAAAGCAAATAACAGCAAATTTACATTTTACCCCTGAGACAATAACACTCAATCCAGATTCCATTGATGGAGAACTTCGTTTATTGACAACTCCTGAACTCGAAAGTGAATCAATGCTTTACAAATATCTAATTGCTGGTTGGAAAACCTTTTTAGGTGGAAAAATTCCCGACGGGACTTTACCAAAAAACTTTAGAATAGAAGGCGATCGCGTATTTTACAATCTCCCTCGAAATCAATTAAAGCTTTTAGATGCTTTTGCTCATACTTTGGAAAATGGTTCCACTCTGGGGGCTAATCTGAAGCAAGGTGAGTTAACTATTAAAACTTCAGTTGCTCTAAGTTGGGATGATTTGAAGCTTCAGAGTCTATTACAGCTTCTGAATACTTATGGTTCCAGAGTCAGGAGTTTATAATCATAGATCTAACTAAAGACTAAAGAAAATTTACTGAAACCAACCAAAAGAATTACAAAGTTATCGAATGAGCTATGTTTAAATAAATTTAGTTGGGATGTTCCTGGAAAAAAACTAGTTTTAATTGCTTTTCCCAAAGCTAAAGTTTCTTAACAGAATCATTCCAGCCAGCAAGATAGCAGATATTATGGCGACGATATTCAAAGGTGGATTATTTGCTTGTTTAACTGCGATCGCTATTGTTGCCCATATTGTCACACAGGTGTAAGTGGTTTCTCGATATTGCAGGGTTAAAATAGCCGCAATCAGAGTAGAAATTCCTAACATGATCAGAGTCCAATTTTCTGCTGAAATACCCCAACCGTCCCAGTTCTGATAATATAGGGTACTAGCGACATTCACTACTGTAGCCGCACTAATCCAACCCAAGTAGATACCGATAGGAAGACGAACATATCTTTTAACTATTCCAGATGCCGGAATTTGACTGCTTGTAAGGTGGAGATAGGCGATAATTAACGGTAGTAAAATTAGTACCATCGCGACTATAGATAAAGAGAAAAGCCTGGATAGAAAAAGATATACCCATACACATTGGGCAATTGAAGCAATTATTAGACAAAAACGGAGTTTATTTAAATAGGTTTGACTCCTTTGTAAAGGTAAAAATTGATATATCCCAAAAGCAAAAAGTCCTAGGTAAATTACTCCCCAAATAGTAAAGGCATAGTTCGCAGGAATAATCAAAACGTTTTTGAATAAAGTATTAGAAATCTCTCCTATATTTTCTCCGTTGAGAGGATAAAAGTTTGATATAACATTGACTGCAAATGCTGCAATAATCGCAACCAGTGTCAGAAAGGGGGTTTTCAAATTCTGAGGGTTAGTAGATGAAGACTGCTGCATTGATATTTATATAGGTAAATGTGAAGGTAGTTTTGATACTATTCTTAGATTATCCAAACAATTCAATAGATACATCCTACATAAGAATTATCTATTAGATAGATAATTTTATACTATTAATAATATTTTCGCGCTCAAAGTCCAAATTTTTAAGAACTAAAAATGAAGAATTAAGCCTTTCAGACAAAATTTGTCTAAAACAATAAGGGTTGTTATTCATAGTGAGATAGATTCGGATAGATAAAAAATTACGCTTTATTATATTTCCAAGTATTTCTCAGGACTTACGCAAAATCTACGTAATTCCGTCCGAGACGTTTGCGTAGCATGTCCGTTAGGAGGAACGATAAGCTTGTACTTCCCTACAATACGTGACTATATAGCTTCGGACAAAATCTCATTGGGTAAGTCCTGTTTGTATAGAATAAAAAATTTTGTCTGAAAACGAATGGATTTCTGTATCTGTGAATTGTGATCAGGAAATAAGTAAATTTTTGATGTAGACGAAGAAAGGATTTGATATTGAGCTTATACAGAAAAATTGATTAAATACTAATGAATAACATGATGACGAGTAGACCAACTCAAGCTAGTGTCCTGGAATTTTCTCAAGATATGATACCAGTACATGGATATATAGACGTGAAGATTCCCATAGAAGTTATGTGGGAGCACTTTATGCATCCCAATCGCTGGAATCGTTGGAATGACTGCTTTTTTTGGGCTTTAAATAGCAAATTACAATTAGGAGAGCAGTTAATTTGGTGTTTTCAACCAATACGAAGTTGGTTTTTGTACAAAATGCCAGCGATCGCTAAAATAATTGAGTTACAACATGAGGAAAAAGTAACTTGGGAAGTAACTATTCTTCCTGGTTTTTACGCTCGTCATACCTATTATATGGAAGATTTGGGTGATGGGACTACTCGGTTTGGTTCTTGGGAAAAAGCGACGGGATGGAGTTTTCGGTTACTTAAATGGTTTTGGATACCCCATTTTATATTTGTGAAGAACCGTTCTTTAGCAGGTGCAAAGGTTTTGGAGGAGGTTTACTCTCAAAAGGGTGTTTTACATGAGGAAAGTTTACCTCGTAAGAATTATTGGCGGTTATTTTTATCTTTAATACTAGTATTATTTTTATTGATTGGCGGAAGCTTGGGTACGTGGTTTTACTCTTCTTATATACATCAAACAGCCATCAAACTTGCTCCTGGAATAGATGCTGTCATTGGTGGAGGTGGTAATTCCTTAGTGATAGCAGCAGATAAAGAAGTCACAATCATAGACCCAAAATTTTCTCCTGGTGCAGAAAGTCTGCGTAAATGGGTAAAAAAAAAATATCCCCATAAATCGGTGACCCAAATTATTAATACCCATTACCATTATGACCATACCCAAGGAAATATACTTTATCCCAACGCTCATATTTATGCTCATCGTAATGTACCCGACCTAATGAGAGAACGGGACGGGGAATGGTGGGAAAAACATGAGTCGGGTATTCCCCAAGGGAATTATCTGGTCAATAGAAGAGATACTTTAACAGTAGAAGATAAAAAAGTAGAGAATAAAAAAACAGAGAATAAAAAAATAGAGAATAAAAAAATAGAGAATACCCAGTTAATCCTCACCTATCCCGGAATAGCACATACTCATGGTGACTTATGGATTTACTTACCTAAAGAAAATATTATTGCTACCGGAGATTTATTATTCAACCAATATTATCCATTCTTCGACTTGGGTAAAGGTGGAATTTCCATACCCAATAGCATCTCAGCAATTCGCAAAATTGCTCAAAACTATCCTACAGCTACATATCTACCAGGTCATGGTGCTATCGCTACTTCCCAAGATTTTCTCAAGTTTGCTGACTATCTAGATTTTCTCTATAACAATGTCGGGAAAGCTTATAAAAATGGTTTGAGTGAAGATGAAGCAGTCAAAAGTATAGATTTATCTGAATGGAATTTGCAGATATTACCTTCCTTCCACAATGGTAAGTTAACTTGGGCGAAAGCAGAGAATAATATTCGATGGGTATATAGAATGTTTTCTTCAATCTGAGGTTTGATTATCATCTGCAAAGTATTTTACTAAAATTAAAATTAGTAATATTCAAAAATTATGAAAATTGGTATTATTGGCGCAACTGGAATGATTGGACATCATACAGCAAATGCGGTTTTAAAAAACCATCATCAATTAGTAGTCATCCATAGAAAATCTTCAAATCTATCATCAATTCAAGATTTAAAATTTACATCTAGAATAGCCGATTTAAATAATCAAAAATCTTTAATCGCCAGCTTATCTAACTTAGATGCCGTGATTAACTGCGCTTCCTATTATCCTACCAAACCCTTACCTTGGCGAAAAGAAGTAGAAACCGCACTTACTCAGACGAATAACTTTTACAATGCTTGTGAAACCGTAAAAATTGCAAAAATCGTTTATTTAGGTGCAGCGATCGCTTTACCAAAACATCCCCAAGGAATCCCTGGAACCGAAGAACTGATCTACACCCAACGTCCTGCAAATAAAACCCCCTATCTACAGGTGAAATGGGAAATGGATAAATTAGCAACCCAAAAAGCCAAAGCCGGTTTACCAGTTGTAATTGGTATTCCTTCCATGTGCTTCGGAGAATTCGATTCTACTCCATCCACAGGTAAACTAATTGTCGAAATTGCCAATGGTACAATTCCCGGTTATCTGCGAGGAAATCGCAATGTTATCTACACTGGTGATGCTGGTAAAGGTTTAATCTTAGCTTGCGAAAAAGGTAAATCGGGAGAAAGATATTTATTTACAAATCAAAATATTTCTACAGATAATTTAGTCAAACTCATCGCCAAAATCGCTCAAATATCCCCACCAAAACTAAGTATTCCCTTACCAATCGCCAAAATTGTATCCAAATTTCAAGAAACTAAGTATAATCTCCTTGGGGGAAAGTTACCATTACTCACCTCCAGTGCGATCGCGGTAATGGCTTCTGGACAGTTTTTAGATGGAACTAAAGCACAAAAAGAACTAGGTTTTCAACCAGAAGTAGATATTGAAGAAGCAATTAGTAGGGCACTTAATTGGTTTAAGTTACAAGGATATATCAAATAAGTAGATTTATAGAATTGAAATTACAATCTATCTAGCCTCGGATTTACAGCTTGAAGAGTAAATAAAACTGTTATTTAAGATTGATGAGTGATGGCAAAGTAATGACCCTCTACTAGCGATCGCGTGAAATTAATTTGACTATTTTTTCATATTTTTGCGTAAAAATCATCATCAAGACTGTTAACTAAATAATAGAACAATATAAAGGAGTTTTTAAAAACCTTTATATCAGTCTCTATTAATCTAGTTCAAAAGTAATACCATGTGGAAAATTTCTAGCTTATCACCAAAGAAGTTTTTATCTCCTGTAATAGCATTTAGTTTAGTTGCAACCTCAGCAATATTTTCGAGTACGCTTAATCAAGCGATCGCTTCACAGCCAGAGGCTAATCGCTTCTATACACTCACAACCAGGTTTTTAGAGAAGGAAAACAAATGTCTCGAAGGTAATAAA
>ERZ1740062.729-NODE-729-length-15449-cov-5.405937_pt1 | contig 15449 bp, 13 predicted proteins | sample MGYA00581741_ERZ1740062 | MGnify/ENA primary metagenome ERZ1740062 (study PRJEB43018, sample SAMN04849747) | marine metagenome | isolation source: floating plastic debris | place: Pacific Ocean | collected 2008-09-01 | study: EMG produced TPA metagenomics assembly...
TCTTGTTCCGAACTTGTTTATGACGCGCCGTCTGGACGGATTTCCAAACGTATCGGTACGCGGCATGGGTGCGTTTGGAAACACCCAGGGGGTCGGGTTTTACCTGGACGATGTGCAGCTATTTGCTGATGCGACGTCTCGATTCGGTGACATGGAGCGCATTGAGGTCCTTAAGGGGCCGCAAGGCATTCTGTACGGAGGTTCCAACATCGGGGGGGCGGTCAAGTTTGTTTCAGTCCGACCCGACCCAGAGGCCGTTTCCGGAAGGGTCAAGTTACGCTACGGCGAGAACAACTACGTTGACGGCGAGGCAGTCTTAAACCTTCCGCTGGGCGGCGAATGGGCAGCGAGGGCATTCCTATTTGCGTTCAGCGATGACTCCTATTTGGAGAACCCAACGACACCTCTGCTCTCCGGCGCGGTCGTTGAAAACGACCCGGATGTTGGTCGAACCGAAGAATCGGGTGTACGCCTAACCGTTGCGGGGCCCGTTACCGAACGACTGTGGCTTTATGCCAGTGCTCGTTACAACGATCTGGATGGACCTAACAACGTGTGGGTACAAGAGCTCGACGGCGATCTTGAATACTCGAACATCGTCGACACGAGCTTTAACCCTCGCCACGATCGAGAGACCAGTGCCTTCAGCGTGGAGTTGACTTATTCCTTCGACAACTTGGATCTCGTGTCGATTTCTTCCTACAACGCGACGGATTCCCGGCGTGAGACGGACCTCGATATCATCAATGAGAACATCCTAGATCTAATTCGCCCTCAGGAACTGGACGTTTTCACACAAGAGATTCGCCTCAGCTCAACGAATGACGGGCCACTTCAGTGGCAAGTAGGCGCCTATCTTCTCGACTTTGATCGTGATTTGACATCTGAGTTATTGGTCAGAGGTGGTTTCTGTTTCATCGATCCCGGTACGTGCGATCCCCTGCCAGGACTTGATTCGTCCGAACTTCTGGTTGCGCTGCCATTCGAGTTTAGTAGGAGGACCCGCGAGCAGCGGGCGGTGTTCGGAAGTTTCACCTACCGCTTGTCTGATCAGCTTGAGCTTAGCGCCGGATTACGAATTGACGATTGGGAAAGCACACGTACGAACCTTGACACCGACATCTCGGGAAGCTTGGGTGATACAGAGACACTCATACGAGCATCGCTTACCTGGTTTCCAAGTGATTCAACGACTATTTACGGGACGTTCTCGCAGGGCTTCGAACCGGGTGACTTCAATCTGACTAACTTCGCTGGCGCGAATGAGCTGTTTGGATTCGGCGCAGAAGATGCGAGTCAGTTCGAACTGGGGTACAAGGCTCGACTACTTGATGGTCGTATGATCGCAACCGCGGCTGCGTTCTATATCGACTACGAAGATCGACAGTTCGAGCTACAGGCTGCCGACCCATCCGGTGGTTTTGTCGAAGGCATTATCAATGCGGGCGACTCCGAGCAATTCGGTTTCGAAGCCGATGTGCAGTTTCTTATCAACGACGCGTGGCAGCTGTCGACGGGCATCGGTTACGTCAACGCCGAATGGGTCGATGGAACCGTATCGCCGGTATCCGGAGCGGATCTGTCTGGCGTGACCCCACCCAATACCGCCGACTGGAGCGCCACGACGTCCTTGGACTACACCAAGGATGTCGGGGTCGATTCGTCCGTCTTCGGCCGACTTCAGGTTCGGTATAAATCGGACTCTGCTACAAATTCACAGTTCGCGGACGCACCGGGCGATGCCTTTCCCGCATGGGACAACCCGGCGTTCACGGTCGTCGATGTTTCGTTCGGCGTTGAATGGCGGAACTGGACGTTCGATCTTTACATCGAGAACGTGCTTGATGAGGAGTACTACATCGACGTTCAAGAGTTCCCGAATTTCGCCGGCTCAGCTATCGCGTCCGCTCAAGAAGCCGTTGTGATTGGCACGCTGGAGCAGCCACGGCGCGCCGTTCTTTCAGCCAAATACGTTTTCTAGCAGCAACGAGCGCCTCGTTCAGGAATACAGCCTTGCAGGGGAGTCAGAGATGAGTGACATCGAGGGCATGGTGATCGACATCGAAGCAACTCATGATTACGTCATGAATCAGACCATGCTCCGTGTTCGAGATCCAAAAGCGTCTGTGGGTTTCTACAGCGAGGTACTTGGTATGTCGCTCTTGAAGCGATTGGACTTTCCCAGTATGGAGTTTTCGCTGTACTTCATGGGTTACATGTCGAAGGACAGTGATGGACCAATACCGTCTGGCGAACGAGAAAGGACCGCGTACACGTTCAGACAGAAGGCGCTGATCGAGTTGACGCACAACTGGGGTACAGAGTCCAGCGCAGACTTCACCGGCTATCATAATGGCAACGGCGAACCGCAAGGGTTTGGACACATCGGGATTTCCGTACCCGACGTCTTCGCAGCGTGCGAGCGCTTTGAGGCGTTGGGCGTTGAGTTCGTAAAGCGGCCAAACGAGGGACAGATGCGCGGATTGGCTTTTATCAAAGACCCGGACGGTTACTGGATTGAAATTTTGGAGGCCAACAGCTTGGCCGAACTTTCCGTCGCAATGTCCGAACCCGAAGCAAGTGAACAGGGAGACCAGCAATCATGAGCATGCCAGTACACATGGAAACGGTCGCAGGCCGTTACGTACAGATGGACGAAATCCCGTGTGTCGATTTTCCTGACGCTTTGAGCGACGGGGGGATCAAGTGGAAACTCCTTAACGTCGCGCCAGAAATGGGTGCCTGGACGGCTATCTTCGATTGTCCGAAAGGGTCGTCGTTCGCGCCACATGTCCATATTGGACCCGGTGAATACTGGTTGACACGTGGGCGAATGGAGGTCCGTGGAGGAGACGACGACGGCGGTGAAACGGCGCAAGCCCCAGGGTACGGATACGAAGCGTGTCAGGCCTATCACGAGAAAACCTACTTCCCGGAGGACAGCGAGTTCTACATGACGTTTCTAGGGCCGCTAAATTTTGTTGATCCGAAAGGGAATACAGTGGCACTGGTCACATGGAACGTTGCTCAGGCGGCTTGGGAGGCCGCTGTTAACCAAGCATGAGTGTCGACAAAATTTCGGCGTGACGTTCATACCAGGCGTGCAGTAGCGGCCGACAACGGTAAGAAAGCTCTGCCCGCCGCTTGCAGCGATAGCGTGAGCTACTCAGCTAAAATTGGTGCCATTGAGTACCGTCGCAGCTTAGTCGAGTGGATTGAACTACTATCTTATGTCACGCCAAGACAGGGCAGCCCGCGTTAGCGGGCCACCCCGTAGTCCCTGCTACCCCGCAGGATTGAGGAAACCGTCAGGCAACCAATGCGCGCGGATCGATTCGTACTTGGCACGTGTCTCTTCATCCAAATCCGAGGGAAGCGGCTTGTTGAAGAAGTCATGGAAGAACGTCACCAGTTGGCCTTTCTTCCACTTCTTGCGTTCTTCGAACTCCGCACCAAACAATTTCTCGCCAAGTTCCACGAGGCCATCTCGCTTCAACCGCTTGAAATACTCGGCGTCTGTCGGGCGGAAGTGCTCGGCGTAGTCAGGTGCCATCGTCTCGATGATGAGTTCATTAAGACTCTCGTCTTCGCGCATCAAACCGGTCTCGAAGCACGCAGCGACGCAGAAGGTCAACAGCGCTTGCTTGCGCTTCGGTGTCAACTTCCGCAGCGCGGCAAACTGCGCCGCCTCGCCGTCAGCGGACTTGAACTCGAGAAACAGTTTCGACTTGGCCTTGGCCCATGCGACCGCAGCATCGGTCTCCCGGAACCGCTCATCCATTGGTTCGTTCGATTCAGCGCGAAGGTTAATGCCCTTGCCGTTCCAGTAGTCGCCAATCACGTTCTGCACAAGCGCAAACAGCAAAACGTCTTCCGCCAGTGAAGGATTCGAGAGCATCGCGACCCTCGCAATCTGCTGACGGTGTGAACCAAGATCGGTCAACAACGCCTGTGGCAGTGTTGCAGTGGCGACGGTTTCTTCACCGCCGCTCGCCTTGTTCTCCTTGGACTTCGCCGCCCGGGCAGCCGCCTTGGTCATCAGGCCTCGGTCGTACTCGACCTTTCCGTTGTGGTTGATCGTAGCGACAAGCACACCGGCATTCTTCTGCTCGGCCGTAAACGCGCGATAGCCGTCACGTTCCTTCTCGGCCGCTTCCAGTTCGTCGTCGACCTTACCGAGCTGATCCTCGGATTCCTCCGACCAGTCGTCCTCGTCACAGATACGGTCGCGCGCTGTATTTAGTGCTGCGATCCTCTCGTTGAGTTCGTCCGGAACATTGACCGAGTCGGGCTGCATACGCACATACGCATCGTAGACGTGGAAGTGGCGCTCCAACGTAGTGAAAACATCGCCCCAGCCCTCACACTTTCGAATCCGCTCAGCCGCTTTCGTGAGTTTCTCGCCGGCGAGCTGCTCGACCAACTCGAAGTCGCAGATGTGGTCGTAGTCTTCGAACATGTCCGCGAGCACCTTGCCACCCGCGTCTTTGTACGCGTCGAGGCCGATGTACTTCACGAGCCGGTCGTCCGACCGAACTGTCTCGTTCGTCAGCGCGCGTTTGACCTGCCAAGCGAGGCAACGCCCTCCAAGGTCTTTGAACAGCGCAGTCTGTGCCTTTTGGTTCTCGGCCAACGTGAACGCCATCACCGTGTCGAGTTCGATGTCACCACGGCGATAGGCGTTGAGGATCATCGGCGCGACCTGGGCGAGCTTTAGGCGTTGGTGTACCTGAAACTCGGAGATACCGTAGTGGTTTGCGATGGTCGCAACCTCCATGCCGTCATTGCGCATTTTCTTGAAAGCGTTGAACTCGTCGGCCGGGTGTACCGCCGCTTTGAGATTCTCGGCAACAGACACGGCCGATCGGCTACCGCCGGTCTGCACGCGACACGGTACTGGGAAGTCGTCCGGGAAAACGCCGTCTTTGACCAGCACGCCGACTGCGCCGAAGCGGCGACCGCCAGCGTTCACGCCATAACATCCTTCTTCGTCGTCCAGTGGGGTGACGACAAGATTCTGCAGCACGGCGCCTGTTGCCCGAATATTCGCGATCAGCTTCTGGTCGTCCTCTTGGCTTGGGTTGACCGTTCGCATGTTGTCGCCCGTTCTCCGGAGGCAGTGATACGGGATGTTCACAATCTCGGAGAGCGTTACTGCTTCATTAACTTGGTTCATAGTTGGTTTCCTCACTCGTGGTAGTCAGTGCCGCCTAGCTGGCAGTGGGTCCTCCCTTTTCCGGGATTCTGAGCGCAAGCGCGCTGCGCTCCTGCCCCGGTGGCGAAGCGCGGGGGTAGAAAACGGAAAGGTCGCTCACCGGAAGCCGCAGCTAAGCGGACGAGCAAAGCGAGGGAGTCTGAACGGGTGAGGAAGCGGCGGAGCGCAACCTTGCAGTGCGCGGGGGGCAGCGCCCCTTAGCCATCAAACGATCAGAGACTGCGGTCTCTGACAACGAGGAAACCTTCAGATATTTGCAGTTCGGACTTAAGGAGGCCAGGCGGGGTAACGGTGAGCGTCGTTCCGGGTCTCTTACCGAGCAGCAGGGTCGCTCGCAGTGAGTTCGCTAACGGCGCCAGTGTATGTCGCGCCCAATCAGCCTCTGGAGGATGCGTCGCAGTCTACAAGAGAGTGATCCGTATCGATCTCATACATACCCGTACCGCTGAGGCTCGCGGTTCTCTCAAAGAAGTGCAGTTGATTTCGGCCATTGTCCTTTGCGATGTACAAGGCCTTATCAGCACGACGGTACAGTTGATCCCGAGTCTCTGGTGGTCGGTACTCCGCTAGACCGAACGACGCTGTCACCGAGAAAGAATCCGATTTATGTCCAGGCTCATGGGTTGCTTCGGATATGGCGGCCCTAAGTCGCTCGGCCATCAATCGAGCGACGGACAGTTGAACACCATGCGCAATGACCACGAACTCCTCCCCACCAGCGCGGTAACACGAATCGGCTGGTCGAACTTCGGAAGAGAGGCAAGATGCAACGCCTTTGAGCACAATGTCACCTACGGAATGTCCGTACCGATCGTTGACCGATTTGAAGAAATCAATATCGATCATCAGCAGCACAAAACTCATTCCCGAGCGTTGGGAGTGTTTGAGCTCGTTCTCGAGAGCTTCGTCGAGTGCACGCCGGTTTCCAATCCCGGTCAGCGAATCGACGAGGCTCGTGGCTTCGAGGGCGCGTGTTCGCTCTAGGACCAAGAATGCGAAGGCGATTGATAGCAGAACGGTAACCAGTAGGGATCCGGCGAAAACAACCCTATGGCCGATTTCCGCTAGTTCGATCACCCGGGGCGACACCAGTAGACTAGCAACGGTAGCCGTGATCGCCGCTTCCCGCGGCTTTAGCAAGTAGAACAACGCGACCGTCGCCGGGAACATCCACATGATCTGATAGCCGCCACGGATCGTCACCGTTGTCACGGCTGTTCCTATAGCTAAGGCAGCCATAAAGATACTCGCGGAGCGAACCGCGCCCTTGGCAACCACCGCCCAGGCGATCGCCGCGAAGGCGACTGCTGCGACTAGGTCAATGGCCCCGACCAGCACACTGCCTTCAAGGAAACGGTAGATAGACATCGGTACCAGACCAATGCTGCCCGCTCCAGCCAGAAAGATTGGCGGCGATTCTTCGAGTGTCGGCTTTCGCAGCATAACGCTCGTAGTTAGCGGCAAGTTGGCGGAGTACTTGAGGCTACTTACGATCTGAGCCCTGATATTGTTGGTAAATAGATCTAGGCGTGTTGCTCTGAATGTTGCGCGTTAGCGACTAGTCCATACCGGCAAGGGATGGGTAGTGAATGTCGCGGCATTTCGTGCACAGGCCATGGGACGTCTGAGCTTTGGTTCGCTTTTGAACATATTCTTCTAGAACTACCCACTGCTCCTCGTCATCTATCCAGATCTTCCGGCAGTGCATACAGACTGTCAGGAAACCCTCGAGAGTGTCGATTCTAGAGTACGCGAGGGTGAGTTCTCGGTTGGTCTGTTGCAACTGATGATTCTTTGAGCGTACGTACTGACTGAATACGATAACGGCAAGCAGCACCGCACCCACACCAGCCATTATTGACGCGAGTCGACTCAACTGCGCGTCGCGTTCCGCAAGTTCGGTAGCGGCAACCTGTCGTTCGGCCGCTTGCTCACGTGCCATCTTCGCGACGCGGTAGTCCGCTTCAATCTGAGAGATTCGAACTCGTTCGGCTTCGTTGTGGAGCGACACTTGTATTTCAAATGCTCGCTGGAGATTTCGTAAAGCAACTGTGTTGTTACCGAGATCGCGTTGAATCCATGAAAGGTGCTGTAGCGTCGACACCGACAGTGCTTCGAGCGACAAACGATCCGTAATCTCCAAGGAGGTCTCGGCTGCGGCGAGCGCATCATCCAACTCACCCATGCGTCGTCGAATCTCGGCTTGGCCAATGAGCGTTGATGCGAGTGCGGCATCCAAACCATGCTGTGATTCAATATCGATCGCTTTATGAGAATACTCCAGGGCCAACGGTAGATCATCGAGTTCTGTGTAGATCTGCGATATCGCTCGGTAGGAGATACCAAGTTTCTCCGGATTCCCAACAGACTCCCGGATCTCGAGCGCTTTTTTGTGCCAATCCAGAGCCTCATCATTGTCACCGAGCAAGTGACGTGCATCTCCGATGTTGCTGAGCACCGACGCATGCGTCGTCGGGCTCATTTCGGATTCGTAATCACGATGCAGTCGTTCGAACGCTTCGAGTGCGGACTGATAGTCCTCCAAGTAAAGCAGCGACACACCGAGGTTGTTGAGAACCTTGACCTCAGTGGCTTGATCTGGGTTGTCTTGTAACGTTCGGAGTGCGGACTCGAAACTGTCAATAGCGCCGGCGTAGTTGCCTTGCTTCAGATAGGCGACACCGCGGATTTGATTGGTCTGTACGGCGTGCCTTGGCAGCGAACTATCTACGTGATCTTCCAGCGTCTGAATGGCTCGCGGGAAGCGGGACAGAAATACATACACCTTTGCCAATGCGATAGCGCAGTCGACATGAATCGGCGAAAGCGCCGGATCGATCAGACAATCATTGGAAAGTTCTTCGGCCAATTCAAGGTCGCCAGCGACTAAGGCGTGCTCGATGGCATCGAGAGGAGTGGGCGAGCTAGGCGGGTCGACTGCGGTTGTTGCATAGGCAACGCTTAGCAGCGTGGCTGTCAAACATGTCGACAGTACATACGAAAGCCATTTTGAAGCGCGATCTCTATCGCCCATATCCACCTCCAACGCGGACAATTTTCGTCCATTTGCGCCGACGGATAGGACGGCTTCGCTCGCTCGATACGAATCCATGTGTCGAGTGGCCCAGAGGTTAACACGAGGGACCTCTACATCCGATGACGTACGAGTTATTCGTCGTCGTTCGCAAAAAACAGCCGCATAACGGCCATGCTGGAGTGCGAAAAACCCCGTGATCGGTAGAAACGCTGCGCGCTCATGTTGTCTGCGGCGGTCAGCAAGGAGACCCTTCTGCAGCCGGAACGACGAGCGCGCTCCATAGCGGTGGTAATTAGCTGACGGCCGATCCCTTCACCGCGACAGTCTTCCGCCACGATCATGTCCTCCAGAAGAGCGACACGCGCGCCGAGTGCTGTTGAGATCGTGTACAGAATCAAGACCATCCCGACGCACCGTCCATTCTTTTTCGCAACGGTGATTTCCCCTATTCGCGGGTCGCTGATAATCGACCGGAGTGCGGTCAACTGAGTTTCGCGGTCGGGGGCGAACTCTGTTTCTTGACTAAACAGGGTATCCAACAGCTCAGCGAGTTGGTCGAGGTCGCCCGGTTGTGCTTGTGAAATCTGTGCTGTCATCGATCGACTGGCGATTGGGCAATGAGGTGGGGCAGGCGCTCCTTCTGCTTTCCTTCGCTATCGAAGTTGCTCGGATCAAGCCACAGCTCATAAGCGGGTTTCAGGGACGGCCAATCTCGATCAAGAATAGAGTACCAGGCCGTGTCCCGATTTCTGCCCTTATAGACAATGGCTTGTTCAAAAATGCCATCGTAGCGAAAGCCTAATCGTAGAGCGGCTCTTCGCGATGCCGAGTTGAGCGAGTCGCACTTCCATTCATAACGGCGATAGCCAAGTTCATCGAATGCGCGCTTCATGAACAGATACATAGCTTCTGTCGCAGCGCTTGTTCGCTGTATCGCTGGGGAGAGTGTGATGTGACCGATCTCGATGACACCAACATCCGGCTTGATTCTCATATAAGCCGCAAGCCCTGCGGCCTTCCCTGTTGCACGGTCAACGATCACGTGAAACAGCGGATCGTCTGTTTCGCTTGCGCGAGACAGCCATGACGAGAGCTCTCCCTTTGATTGGAACGGACCATCAAACATATACGTCCAGATAGCACCGTCTGGGTCGGCAGCGAATGCCGAATGGAGGTCATCCACATGGCGGGCGGGGTCTAGCGGCTCAATGATCGCGAAATCGCCTTGAATTGGTGTTCGAGGCGGTTGAACCGCACCCGGCCAGTTAGGTAGGGGGAACCCAATGGGTTGGCCTAGATCATTGTTGCTCACAATAGTTTCTCCGCTGCTTACCGTCTCACTTGGCCCGGTCGAACGATGTAACGATGAGCTACGGTGCGCTCGACGGTTCGAGATCTGATGGATCGATTCGCCAATCGTAGTTGTCGCTGAATCTCTCGACCAGAAAGTCTACAAAGATTCGGACCTTGGGCGGTATGAACCGTTGATACGGATGCACGGCGTAAAGCCCCGACGATCGCGGGTAGGGCTCGAACTCCGACAACACCTCACCCAGGTCACCTCGAGCGAGAGCTGGCCCTAGGATCCAATCGGGCGACAGTATCAGGCCACGACCGTGTCGCGCCGCAGTGACCAACATATTTCCGCTGTTAGCTGTAAAGCCGCCGCCCGCTTCGACAGACACAACTCGCCGACCTCGCCTGAATCGCCAGGTATTGCTGCCAGGGCCTCGCCTTAACGCAAGACACTGATGCTCCTCAATGTCACGTGGATTCGCTAGCTTCGGGGCGATCGCCAGGTATTGAGGGCTGGCGCAGAGTCGCCGCGTAACGTCTGTCAGCTTGCGAGCGCGTAGCGTCGAGTCCTTTAGTTGACCCGCGCGGATTGCGATGTCAAAGCCCTCGGCTACTAGATCCACTTTTCGATCGGTTGAGATCAACCCGAAGGTCACCTCCGGCCAGCGGTCTTGAAACAGCGCAGTTGCAACAACGATGTGTTGTTCAAGGCTTGCGGGTACAGAGATCCGCACCAACCCGGCCGGCTTGTCCTCCAAGGAGGCGGCTATCGTCCGGGCTTCCTCTAGGTCAAGCAAGATGTGTCGCGTACGCTCGTGAAAGGATCGACCGACCTCGGTTAGGTTGAGTTTACGTGTGGTGCGGTGAAACAACGTCGCACCAAGCCAGCCCTCTAGATCCACGACTCGACGCGAGACACTGGAAGGCGCCAAATTGGCCTGCCGACCCGCCTCAGAGAAGGATCCGGTTTCCACGACCTTATTGAACAGTGCAATAGCGCCGAGCTGGTCCATTGCTCGTTCTCCTTTCTTACCCTCAAGTTCTTTCTGTGCATAAAACGCAAAAATGTTATGCACATTGGTGATCTTATCACAAAGCTGGAACGCGCTTATCGTGGTCATCAATCGATAAACGCCGAGTCACAAGGACCGGCCTCACACTGGACAGCTTGGGATACCACCATGAAGACAGCGATCCATCGTTCCCGCTTTCGCCGCAGTAAACAGGGCGCGTTACTTCTCGCCCTTTCGCTGGTTGCCTGGTGCACCAACCGAGCCGATGCGCAAGATCAAACGGGTGCTGCCGTCGGGTACCGCATCCTAGCGGCGGGCGACAAGTTCGACGGTGTTCAACAATACGCCGTGACCTACAACACACGAGCACCACGTCGACTCAGGGCGCGACACCTCGAGCTCGCCGCCGGTCAGTTGGTAAGCAAGACATCCGATCGGTTGTTCGTATCGGTCGGTCCTGTTTGGCGAGTACCTATCGCCGGTGAGTCGGTCTTCGTTGATCTTGGCTTCAGCTGGACACTTGTGGGTGGGTCGGAACTCAACGATCGAGATTTGGGCGGCAACGTTCACTTCACCTCGTCCGTGGCCATAGGAATGGCCTTCGGGCGCAAGGGATCCGTTGTCGTTTCACTGCGTGCGCAACATACGTCCAACGGCGGACTGAGCCGGACCAACCCGGGTATCGACATGATCGGTATCAATCTAGCTCTCAACTTCGGAGACCGCTAGGGACTCTCACCGAAGTCGACAACACTAAATCATCACACACAGTACTTATCGAAAAGGAAAGATCAATGTGCAAAGCCACAAAAACCGACACTCTCACTGCCATCGTTACGGGCGCCTCGACAGGAATTGGCTACGCCATCGCCGAGCGATTCGTCAACGACGGCAACAACGTTGTTATGAACGCCCGCACGGCCGCTGACCTTGAATCCGCATACAAAAAGCTTGGCCAGCCGGCCAATGCTGTCATCGTCGTCGGCGATATCTCGGAAAAATCGGTCGGCCTGCAACTGGTCAACGCTGCCGAGTCGACCTTCGGCGGTGTGGATGTCCTGGTTAACAACGCCGGCGTTTTCGCGGCTAAACCATTCCTCGACACGGAAGAGAGTGACATCGATCGCTTTCATTCGATTAACTTCAAGGGAGCCTATTTCGCTGCTCAGGCTGTCGTCCCCGTGTTTCAGAAGCGGGGTGGCGGCGCGATCGTCAATATCGGTACGACGCTGGTTGAGCACGCGATTGCGGGTTTCCCAGCGTCAGCGGCCGTCTCGAGCAAGGCAGCGCTTCACAGCCTGACCGAGCAACTGGCTGCTGAACTGGGCGGCGACAACATACGTGTGTCTACCATCTCGACGGGCGTCGTAGAGACCCCGCTGCATGCGAAGCATGGCATCGACGATACCAACGCCATGGCGGGGCTTCACTTGGTGAACCGAATCGGTGACCCCGAGGACGTCGCCGACGCTGTCGCGATGCTCGCCTCTAACCAATTCATCACCGGGACGACGTTGCGCGTCGACGGCGGACATGCGGCCGGCCACGCGTTCGGTTAGTGAGTTCCATTCAGAAACCACCAAAAGGAAAGAACAATGCCGTACGTGAAGATTCAAGTGACTGACGAAGGTGTCACGCGGGACCAGAAGGAAACTCTTGTCGCATCGACCACCGATCTACTTCGGGAGGTCCTGGGCAAATCGCCAGCGTCAACGTTCGTTGTTATCGAGGAAGTGCCTACCGATAACTGGGGCGTAGCCGGCGAGTTGGTTACCGACATTCGTGCAGAAGCTGCGGGTTCACAGTAAGCAACGACTGATATAGGAGAGAGTAAATGACTACACCAACTGCCAATGCACCGGTAGCAAGCTACCAGGAAGACTACGACGCCATCATGGGGTTGCTGAACGCATACTTCCAAGGCCTCTACAACGGAAACGTAGACCTACTACGCAGTATTTTCCACGTTGATGCGTGGCTCAAAGCCAACGATTATCGGAAGACGCGTGATGAATGGCTTGAAGCCGTCGCCGATCGGCCAGTGCCGAGCGTTGAGGGAATGGAGTACAACTTCAACATCCAATCGCTCGAGATCGTTGGCGATCAGGCAATGGCGAAGGTCGATGTCCCGCTACTCGCGGCGCACTTCATCGATTTTCTTGGGTTGTTGAAAGAAGACGGTGAATGGAAGATCGTCAACAAGATGTTCACACTGATCTGAATGATTGAAGCGCATAGACGGCAGGCACGGCGCGGGTTTCTCGGAATGAGTCTCGCGCCTGCCAGCCCACGCGACAAGGAACACGTACCGTCGCACTGCAGAACCGGCACCAGAAACCCTCAGAAGCGCAGCAGTAGCCTACCCTGGACTCCGGGACGCTCGAGGCGTTTTATGGCTTCATCAATGTCTTCGACATCGTACGTTTGTCCTGCTGGCACCTGGAGCTCGCCAGCCTCTACAAGTTCGGCAAGTTGCCTAAGCTCGCTAGGCTTCCCTTCGCTGACGTATAGGTACTTCGTTCTTTTGCGCCGCCAAATGTTGCCGCAAAAATCGAGCAAATTCTTCATTGGGTCGGCCGGTATGAACTTGCCGCGGGGCGTCAGAAGATCGGCAATGTCCTTAAACTTCTTTGTGCAAGTCAGATCAAGTACGGCGTCGTACTGTTGCCCTAGGTGCGTCACGTCCTGCTTTCTATAATCTATAACGACACTCGCGCCCATTCTTCGCATCAGCTCCTGCCCGGCCGGCCCGGCGACTGCAGTCACCTTTGCTTGCATTAGACGTGCAATCTGAATGGCATAGATGCCTACGCCCCCGCTACCACCAATGATTAGAACTTCGTGGCCGGGTTGTAGTTCAGCGATACTCTTCCATACGTGTTGAGCAGTCATCGCTCCAACCGCAAAAGCGGCGCCCTGTGCAAGGCTGACCTCATCGGGTAGTCGCACCGCGTAGTGAGGATCCAAGACGACCTCTTGCTGGTGTGTCTTCGGACCCTTCATGACGTTGGTATATCCGAATACTCTGTCGCCAGTACTCAAAGATCCGGCACCTTGACTAACGACCCCCGAGAACTCGAAACCGGTACGAACCTCGCCTCGAGCACCAGCCAGCCACAAGAGAAAGTCATAAGCGCCTCTTGCAGTGTCGAGGTCAGTTGGGTGCAAAGAAGCGTAGTGCACCTGGACAACCGCTTTGTCGGGTACCGTTGAAGGGCGAGCGAGTTTATCGCTGAAGACTAGGGTTTGATCTCTATTCAATAAACCTTTCATACCTATTACCCGCGAACAGACAATTGGCCGGTAGCGAGCCAGTTCTGTATAGCTCGGGAAGACAAGTGGTTACGGCAATGGTCCATATTCCGACAACACCCGAGCGCCGCGTACCAATTTGCCGCCCTCGGACTATCCGTACTGCTTGGACTTATGCCCAGCCTACGGAGGTTTCTCTAAACTAGCCATCCAACTAGCGAATTGCCAGTAGGCGAAACTGAAGGGACTCATCCAGATTATCCGTGGTGGTCGCTATGCCAGGATATATCCGCCACTTCGAATAAACTGCGTCACCTGAACAAACCGCCGGCCGGTCGCGTGCTGTGCAGCGAGTTTGTGGCTTTTCGGCGCACGGATCCACACATTGAAACCGACTGGTTCCAGTAGATCCAGCCAGATCTTTGCACAACCGACGTAGACAGTCACATGGCGGCACCGTCGCAGGTTCTCTGGCTTAGGCGATTTAAGTCGACTTTTTTTGGCTAAAGTCGAATGAACTCAGGTCGCTATAGCCACAATGGAAGCGAGCTGTTGCACGTGAGGGGCTTCAGATAAACCTGACGCCACCAAAGCAATGCAACCAACCCACAATTCGCCCTTAAGCGAGTAATCAAGAAATATCCTGCGGCGGACTCGTGTCCTCATCAACAAACAGATAGGCAGGTGAGTAACTATGTTCAGAACGTTTGGAACAGTCGTGATACGTCTAGCGACTGCGGCTGGGCTGCTACTGCTTTCAGCCTGGGTCGGGTGTCTGTCCAGTCTCGACAGCACCGTTTCTCTCTTTCTAGTAGTGGCACTCAATGTATCGGCCTTCGTTCTGCTAGCTTTCGCGCCACGAAGCGATTTGCAAGAACCGCAGTCAATCGATCTCGACGTCGGTCTCATCGATGCCATCGATCGTACGGAGGCCGTCATCAAGTTCAAGCTCGACGGAACCATCCTGTCGGCCAATGACAACTTCCTAAGCGCTATGGGATACGCGCGGGAGGAAGTGGTTGGTCGTCACCACAAAATGTTTGTGGAGAAGAGTTTCGCCGAGAGTGCCGAGTATGAAGCGTTCTGGCGGGCCCTGAAGTCCGGCGAGCACAGTAGTGCGGAGTTCAAGAGACTGGGCAACGGTGGCCGAATCGTTTGGATAAAAGCGACGTATAACCCAGTGCTCGACAGAAACGGCGCCCCATCTCATGTTGTGAAGATTGCCAGCGATATCACGGAGCAGAAACTTCAAGCAGAGCGCAATCAGATGGTACGCCAAGCGCTAGACTGTGTGTCTGCCAGCGTCATGATGGCTGATCGAGACTCTAACATCGTCTATCTCAACAAGACGATCGAACACCTTTTTCGCGACACAGAAGACGAGATTAGGAAATCAAAGCCGGCGTTTGTTAGCGACCAACTGATGGGATCGCGTATGGATCTGCTGCTAGCGGAAACGGATCACCTGGCCGGACTGTTGTCGGACCGAAGCGCAGACCATACGTCAGACTTTGAGCTGGGTGATCGGTCTTTCCGGGTATCGGCCAATCCAGTCTTCTCAGACTCACACGAGAGAATTGGTACTGTTTTTGAGTGGCAGGACCGAACGGCGGTAGTAGCCATCGAGCGCGAAGTA
>ERZ1740062.732-NODE-732-length-15402-cov-9.353033_pt1 | contig 15402 bp, 9 predicted proteins | sample MGYA00581741_ERZ1740062 | MGnify/ENA primary metagenome ERZ1740062 (study PRJEB43018, sample SAMN04849747) | marine metagenome | isolation source: floating plastic debris | place: Pacific Ocean | collected 2008-09-01 | study: EMG produced TPA metagenomics assembly...
CATCACCTATCCCGAGTGGGTTTTGGTCAATGTCCCAAGAATGGAGCATCTCCAAGGGACAAATGATGGCTCAAATATATGCTTGGTTTGTAGCATTTCCTATCATGGTAGAATGATAAGGTGATGCTAGACACAGAACCCCATATGCAGTGATTTTGTTGATGATATCAAGATCGCATAACATTCTTCTTGACAAATATTAAATTAAGGACAACAACATAGACTCCATCTGCGAAACAAAATAACAAATATGAGAGGCTGAAAATGTGAATCTATAACTTTGACCTTGGTATATCCACGACAAATATGATTTTTTCCATCTCCTTTGGGAGAAATCTTAACTCATCAAATAAGGAAGGACTGATGACTTCGATTAACTATAACTCCTCTTGATTTGCAGTCTGAGGGCCTCTTGAAAGAAACCTGTGCTTAGATTAGTATCTTTTTAAACTGCTGTTGAAAAGATGAGTAGTTTATATCAGTAAAATTTAAAAATGACATCGAATAATTTTACAGTACACTGATAAACATGACAAAAGTGTAGTTATGAAAAATTGCGTGATCTGTTTTCATGGGCAGACAAAAATGAATTGTTTAAGTTGACAGCCAATGAGATGAACCAATGAAATAAACAGTTTATTTCATTGGATGGACATTGCAATAGATCAGTTACATATGTGATATGTAGCTGTAACTTATTTCACATAAAAATTGCTTTAGGAAGAGAGTCGTGAAGTGAGATTTATTGAAGTAAGATAATACCAATACAATCAATTCGCAAACAGCACAGCACCATAATCATGTTTGTGCGTTGGGCAGACTTAAAGCTCACGAAATCAAGTTGGTGCAGGTTTTGATGAGGTAGGAAACGGCCTATATTTCCGGCGGTATTGTTGGTATATCCAGGTTGAGTGTGTGAGTTTGAGGTTTCTGATCGATTCTGGAGGGTAGAAGAATTTCATACCACGAGCTTCACACCAGTATAATCTTATTGGTTCCCACGTTGAACCTGCTGATACCCTCTTCACGACTTTATAGTGGTTGTGAGGGGAGGTCTTGTAGACAAGGCTGGACAAACTGTCTATTTGGTCATCTGACAGTATACCTATGAGACTTTTGAGCATACCAAGGTTTTTAACAATATCTGAGACTAATTCAACCGAATAGCGAAGTGTGGGCAATATGAAAACTTGCAGATTTTTCAAATTGCAAATAACATTTCTAATTGAAGTCTCTAGAGACATATAAAAAAAGTTGTCTGCAAATATGTGAAGCACAAGAAGATTTTGCCGGAGACTCCATTCTGTTATTTGGCGAATGTATAAACGTTCTGTGTTCGGTTCTGGATAAACTGCACAGCGTAATGATAAGGCCCTAATGTTTGGGAAATATGACAGAAAATAATTATAGTCATGCCCAACATCATGATATACAGTTATTACCAGGCTTTCAATGTTCTGTAAGACATTGGGCCTGATTCTTTTGGGATCGATGGCCCTGTCTATCGAATCGATGGCCAACTCCATGTCCAACATCTCCAACTCCATATGTTTGAGACGTGGGAAGTATTGACTCAGTTTCTCTATTTGTGCAATAGATACGATGCTGAGGTTGACACCAGCTAGCCGTTCCAATGATGAGAGATCATTGCAGACACCTCTAAGTCGTCTTCGATCTAGTTCATGTGTAGGATCAAGATATATCTTGTCACAATGACGGCTGACTGACCAGTCACCGTAGAGACTCTTGAATTCTAAATCTTTCAGCAGCGTCATACTTCCGTTGTGGTCAAGTCTGTGGATGATTTGTTGTGTGATAACCAACTGTGGAGCGTTGACTCTTCTGCGCGTGCGGTGGAATTGAGTTTTTGATTTAGTTTGAAATTTGTCTCTCTCCAGAAAAAGCACCAGGCATCGCAAGCTGTCAAATCCAGGAATCAACTCGTACAAACCGGATGAAAACCGCAGTGACTTTGCACAGCTCTGTTGCACCACCAGTGTTTCTAGAGTGTCTACAGTCATCAGATTAGATATACTGTTTGGAGTAATATTCTCGCTTTCGGAACCTGACAGATTCATGAGTATAGCACTCCTAATTTCTCTGGTTTTCAGGCTGTCTGCAACAGCCTCATTAATTTCAAATAATGCCAGTACAGTATTCATCCATATTACTGGATGGTATAGCTTGTCCCTCAGAGACTTACAAACTTGAGTTAGAAGAGAGATGGTTTTCTGATCTAAGAAGCTGCAGATGTGAAACAATACATCCTCGTGGAGGTAAGCTAGGTTTAATCTTGTTGAGCTCTCCATTTTCTGCTAACAGTAGGACTATTAGCGACTGCAGCAAAGCAATGCTGCACATATGTATACACTCGTTGCCGATGGTGCTTGCATTAGGCGTGTGACTTAAAATACATGTTCCAAACTAATCAATAGTGTAATGTGGTTATTGTGATTTTTTACAACTAATCCAAAGCAAAGCTTTTGTCTTTGTGTTTTGTTCGTTCAAACTGCTAATGTGATCATTGTGTTAAATTGGGGCATGTAATAGCCGTTGCTTGCTTGATTAGGTAAATAAATAAGGCATCCGAGCTGAAGTCACATTACATTGATAGTATCAGTATGTTCTTGTGAAACAGAAAACACTTGTATTGTATGTCTAACCAGACATCTAATGGCTACGTGTATAGTAATATTGATAGCTGAATATAGCTGAATAATATTGGAAGCTGAATTGTACTATTCATGTAATTAATTTGTAGATAGAATTGTATTAGTCATGTTTTAATTTGTAGGTGGGTTAAATAATTAAGATCACATCAAAATTTAAAACGATATCACATCAGGCAGTTTAACACAAAAACATAGCTAAATAATTGGAAGTTGCGTGCCCTGTTTTCAGGGGCAGACAAAAATGAATTGTCTACCGTTTTTAAAGTAGTTGTCATTCCTATCATAATATCTCCATATTTTGCCACTGGAATGTGTTTATGTATCAAGATTTTCGGACTGGGAAATTGTAGGTTTAAAATGATAACGGCATGATAAATTTGCCAACAACACAGCACCACACATTTGTGTATGCAGGTTTGGCAGATGATGAAAACCGACCAAAACATTGACAATACAAATGTTGACAGTTTGATAAGTAGAGAGTTCAGCGGCAAGCTTGATGTATTGTTGTTGTGTGTGTAAGCTTTAGGTTTCTGATTGATTCTGGAGGGTAGAAGAATTTCATACCATGAGCCTCACACCAGTCATCTGAGTATAATGTTATTGGCTCCCACGTTGAACCTGCCGATAACCTCTTCACCAGTTTACAGCGGTTGTGAGGGGAGGTCTTATAGACAAGGCTGGGCAAACTGTCTATTCGGTCATCTGACAGCATACCTATGAGACTTTTGAGCATACCGAGGTTTTTAACAATGTCTGAAACTTAAAGCAATGATATCTTGTGTATACTGAGGTCGAGTGTGTAAGTTTTGGGTTTCTGAGTGATTCTTGAGGGTAGAAGAATTTCATACCATAAGCTTCACACCAGTCATCAGAATATTCTTTTACTGGCACCCATGCTGATCCCGATATTCGTTTAAAAACTTTGGCGGAGTCTATAGGGGGGGGGTCATATAGACAATTCTAGGCAAACAGTCTATTTGATCATCTCCCAGTATGCCTATAAGACTTTTCAGCATGCCCAGGTTCTTCAAAATAAAACTTGCAGATTTTTCAAATTGTTAATAACTTTTTAATAGCAAGTGACATCTTAAGTATCCCAACTGACTTGGTAAAAGTGTGATTTCCGAATATGTTAAGCACCAGCAGATTTCGAGGGAATTACAACTCTGTTACTTGGCTAATATATGGATGTAAATCTTCAGAGCTTGGTATCGGATTAACTGCACAGCAAAATGATAACGCCTTTATAGTTGGTAAATACAACAGTAAAGAATGAAAGTCTTCCCGAATATCAGGAAACACAGTGAAAACCAGGCTTTCAATGTTCTGTAAGACATCGGGCCTGATTCTTTTGAGATCGATAGCCAGGTTTCTGCCATTAAAGGAGCTGTTTGCGACATGGAAAGAATTGACTCAGTGCTTTGATTTCTAGAACACTATTGATGTGGAGGTTGACACCAGCTAGCCTTTCTAATGATGAGTGATCGTTGCAGACATTTAGCAGTTCTTTTCGACCCGATGGAAAAGTAGGATCGAGGTATATGTTGTGGTAATGACTACCTAATGCCCAGTCTGCGTAGACACCCTCAAATTCTAAATCTTTCAGCTGTGTCACATTTCCATCCTGGTCAAGTCTGTGAAAGGCTTGTTGTGTGATCACCAATTGAGGATCGTTGGGTCCTCCGCACGTGCTCAACCTTCTGATATCGTTAAAAAGTTTTATCCCCGCAAGTTGTCAAATCCAGGAATCAAGTCGATCGTACGGCTGTATTGAAACTGCAATGACTTTGCGCAGCTCTGTTGAACCACCAGTGTTTCAAGAGTGTCGTAGAAGAGAAAAACACTTGTACATCTAGTGGGACAAATAATGACTACGTGTATGATGTTATTGGCAGTGTTTAGTAGGATACTGAATTGTGCAATACGTGATTTAATTTATAGATAAGTTAAATAGATAAAATCACATCAAATTTTAAAATGATCACATCAGGCAGTTTAGCATGAAAAACACTACATAATATTTGGAAGTTGCATGCCCTGTTATCAGGAGCAGACAAAATGAATTGTCTACAACTGATAGCTCAGCACTGCTGTGTTTACTCATATCATACTTAACTCAATATTTTGTCTCTGGGAAGCATATATATATATATATATATATAAAGATTTATAATTTGGAAATTGTAGTGTTCAAATGATAAAAAAGACATCGGTTTGACAGACTCGCCAACAACACAGCATCAGATGATAAACTATTGTTTATATAAATGCTGAGTGTTTTGAAAACGCAGAAATTTTCGGCGTTATACTTGATATATGGTGGTTGAGTGTGTAAGGTTTAGATTTCTGAGTGATTCTGGAGGGTATAAGAATTTTGTACCATAAGCTTCACACCAGTCATCAGAATATAATCTTATTGGTTCCCACGTTGATACCGATATTCGCTTTAGAGCTTTGTCTGAGTGTTTAGGTGAGGTTTTATAGATAAGTCTAGGCAAACTGTCTATTCTACCATCTCAGTACATTCCTAAAACACTCCTCAGCAAACCCAGGTTCTTCAAAATATTTGCGACGAACCCATTGGAAAAGTGAAACTTAGGCAACATTTGCACTTTCAAGTTTTTAAATCCACAAATAGCTTTTCCAATACCTGCCTCACTTTTACTCCCAAAATATTCATTGCCGAAAATTTGAAGCACCACAAGATTTTGTTGTTTAGTCCACGCTAACAGCTGGCGAATGTATATATATATTTGGAGTCCGGTACCGCATGTGCGGAACAGCGCAAAGACAACGCCTTGATATTTGGTGTATATGTCAGAAATGAGTAAAACTTATACCAAACATCTGGAGAAACGGTGACCACAAGGCTTTCAATGTTCTGTAAGATATTGGGCTGGGTTTCTTTGAGCTCTACGGCATTATTTCTGCAATCCATGCAGTTTGTCTCGAACTCCAAGTGTTTAAGACGTCGAAAGTAGCGGTTAAGTTCTTCTATTTATGAAATATCTGTGAGGATGAGTGTGGCGCCAGCTAGCCGTTCCAGTGACGAGAGATCACCGCAAACACGACGCAGCTGAATTCGATCTGAAGGATCTGCGGGATCTAGGTATATGTGATGGTTAGGATGACATCCTACCGACCAGTCATTGTAAAGACACTTACATTCTTAATCCTTTAGCAGTGACACATTTCCGACCTGGTCCAGTCTGTGAATGACTTGTTGTGAGATCACCAACTGAGGAATGTCAGTGCGGGTCGTATCTGTCCTTTTCAATTCCATTTGAAAATTGATTACTTAGAGAAAAATCACCAAACACTGCAAGTTTTCTAATCCAGGAATCAAATCAAATGAACAGGATGGAAACTGCAGTGACTTTGCGCAGCTCTGTTGAACCACCAGTGTTTCTAGAGTGTCTACAGTCATCAGGTTAGATATACTGTTTGGAGTAATATTCTCCCTTTCGGAACCTGACAGATTCATGAGTATAGCACTCCTAATTTCTCTGGTTTTCAGGCTGTCTGCAACAGCCTCATTAATTTCAAATAATGCCAGTACAGTATTCATCCATATTACTGGATGGTATAGCTTGTCCCTCAGAGACTTACAAACTTGAACTAGAAGACGGATAGTTTTCTTATCTAGGAAACCACAAATGTGAAACAACACGTCCGTGTGTAATTTAGCAAGGTTTAATCGTGTAGAGCTCTCCATTTTGACAAGTACCGGTACTTCTCCAATACAGTGCTGCAATACAACTTGATATGTATGCGCATGTGGATTTGCGGAGTGACTTAAATTTCTATAGCACTAAAAATCAATATCCTTCTTAATGGTTCATGCTGGATTTTCACACAACACAAAAAACACATGTTGTGCTATGGTTATTGTCCAAACCTCAAAGTTATGTTAGGAGTTATGCTATGAACTTGCATTTTATCCTACATCCTGAAGATCTCGCGACAAAATGCCGTTGCCCAAGACCCCAATATAAGAAATGCTCGCCCCAACGCAAAACCCCGAACACATAAATCAGTGGGGGACAAATATTAACTAGCAGAAAATCCCGATCCAAACCCAAAAGATTGGACTGAGATTCAGTCTAGACCACACTACTGATTTTAGTAATTCTTTCCACTCATCACTGGTTAGTTTGTGGATACGAACTTCTCATTGTCAATGCACACAACCCACCAAAGCCAAAACAATGGCAAATAGTCATGTTGTGAGTTGTGTGCCCACAAATAAAACAACCTACACTAAGGCCATGAACGTCGAGTCAAACATGTAACGGTAATGGTGTACATTTATTATTGTTTTTGTTCGAACCAAAAACAATTACAAAACTGAATAAACTATAAAATAAAATTGATATAAAAAATGCTGTTACAGTTTTCTTGCGGAACCTAAAGTACTGATGCTATTTGATAAAAAGCGGATGTGAGACAATCTGGCTGTTTTATCCATGAAAGCATAAAAATAACTGACAAATTCCGCGCTCTTAGAAGTTATGATTTACGTTTGATAAAACTCGCAAGGTTAGTCACTCGCCTAGCCCAGGGACCGGGCGGTGAAATAGTAGTGCCTGACAGGCGAGGTTGCAATTACTGCGCCAGCGCTCTCAGTTCTCAGGCAGGTGAAAGCACACCCGTGGCACAGAGGCCCAGTAGTCAATAGACAGCAGTGGGATCTGAACCCCTAACCTTCAACACTTGCTTTAATGCCAGGCGCTGTAAACAACTGAGCTAACTCCTACTCCTTATTTGCACATTAATCAAGTAAACACAATTTGTTAGAGACAATTGCAATTAAATATACATGTAATACCGGGTACACATTACAATGTACTGTTCATAGAATTTGTGCAAAACCTTATTTGATTTGATAATTTTTATGGTCATCTTTTCTTGCCAAACTTAAAGCAGTGATATCGTGTGTATACTGAGGTCGAGTGTGTAAGTTTGAGGTTTCTTAGTGATTCTGGAGGGTAGAAGAATTTCATACCATGAGCGTCACACCAGTCATCAGAATATTCTCTTACTGGTCTCCACATTGATCGTGATGACTTTCTAAGGATCTTTTTGGAGCTTTGATCCGATGTTTTATAGATTAGACTGGGCAAGCTGTCTATACGATCATCTCCCATAATTCCTAGCAGACTTCTCAATTTTTTAAGGTTTGCTAGAATGTCATTAATCAGTCCATCAGTGTAACTTGAGGGGCTGCATTTGGGTAGAATCAATACCTGCAAGCTATTAAGCCAACAGATAGCCTTTCTTATCCCTGTCTCTGGTAAATTCTCAAATTTTCCATTACCAAATAGATTGAGTACTACTAAGTTCTTACATAATCCCCCTGCTGCCAGCTGGCCTATGTACAGATCGTCGTCCTTCCTTCTGAATAACATTGGTGCTGCGCAGCACAAGTTCAATGCCTTTAATCCGGGCAAATAAGATATAAATGACACGATGTCATTCCACACTTCCGGATGCATTCTAATCAGAAGGCTCTCAATACTCTCCGCTACGTTTGGCCCCATTTCTTCTGAATGAACCGGCAGGTCTGCTGAGTAAAAAATGCTCTGTTCCAATTCGAGGTTCTTGAGATTGGGGAAAAACTGAGTGAATGCTTCTATTTTTGAGAGGGAATTGATATCAATATACACACCGGCTAGTCGTTTTAGTAGAGGTAGATTTTTACAGCCGCTTTTTGTGTGCAACTTATAAAACAAGTCCATAAGATCTGGATAGCGCAGATTGCGGAGTCTACATTCCGACCAGTCAATATTAGTAGGCTTGAATTCTAAGTCTTGTAGCGTTCCCAAATATCCTAACTGAGTAAATGTGCGAATTGGTGTGGTGAACATGTTAGATTGCTGAATCATCACTAACTGACGAGGTTTTGTAGCTCTTAAAATCTGGTAAAACGTTTCCCCAACTCCTAACCTGAAGTCATGTTCCCCTGATAGAAGGACAAGACATTTTAAATTCGTAAAACCATGGTTCAAGTTTGCACTTGGATGTGGCAATCTGATGAACTTCCAGTGAACTATCAGGGTTTCTATGGTACCAATCGCAGCAATGTTGACTAGACTTCGATGTATCAGGGTTCTATTGTTTGAGAAAGGCATGAACATCAGAGTCCTGACGCCTCTAAGCCTGAGACTCTTGGTGGTAGCTTTACTTATATCAGGTAAAGCCAGAACAATATTATTCCATAGAGCTCGGTCGTATAGCTTGTCCTTTAATGTCCTACAAGCTTGAGCTAAAAGTGAAATAGTTTTCCGATCTAGGAAGCTGCAGATGTGGAACAATATGTCAATATGCAAATCAGCCAGGGTAAGCATAGAACCACTAGCCATTTTGCGCTTTTTTGAAATGCTAGCCATTTTGAGTGTTTCCTAGGCTAGCTCTCTACTACTTGCTGTAAATAGGAACAAAACCTACCAAGTAACTTATTACTAAAATCAGCTCCTTTCTTAGAACCGGTATATGCTTGTCTTTGATTAGCTACGAGGACAACCAATAACTTTCAATGTATAGAAAAATACAAACAAAAACAGCAAAGTGAACAAAAGGTTTTGAATTAACTGCCCAATCATGTAATTTCGTAATCGATTTTGAACAATGCATGCAGGCTGTCATTGATTTTTTCTTCACAATTGCAGCACTACTAGTATAAAATGCAGTACCTTTACTTAGTATGGCTTAAAAATCATGGAGAGCAATGCATTACTCCTAGATAATATTAATTATTATTTGTTGTCTGTACCTGATAAAAGGGGGAGCAACTTCTGCTTATACCATGTTTGTTTATTTGTCTTGGCAGCAATCACCCTGATTGTGTGAAAATAAAGCTTCACTGCCAAAACACCTTTTTCATTTGTAATCAATCAATGTATCAGCATTGACAACCACAGTTCTTTCCACTTTAAGAGCTCGCGTCTCAAATTGAACTCAATTGAACTGATGAATATACCACCTCACTGAGTTTGCCTGTCCTGTATATTGGTACACAATTATCCAATGAATTGAAGAATATATTACAGAATTCATAGATAAAATACAGCTTTATTTAACATCATCTTTAGGCAATTTCATTAAATTGAGTGCAGAAACAAAATAAGTTGTAATTATCTTCTCCTTCTTTTCTTGCCTCCAAACAATCCCTCGTAAGACTTCAGTCTGTTGAATAAATCCTTCTGTTCGTCATCTAAATCTGCCAGAGCTGTTAATTACATTCATTTTTATTAAGAGTGAAGAATTGTTCAAGGTACCATATAATGCACAGACTCCAAACCGGTTAGGGTTTGTAACACTTTTTACGACGTATGATCGATGGCGTGTGCAACTCATACGCTCAAATTTGGCGGCTCGCAGCATTGAAGGATATTGTTGTTATAGGAATAGAATTCCATTTCCATCCTTCATACCCCTCTTTATCAGGTGAATATATGATAAAAACGCTCAATCTCATCACTACTTGTCTTCTAAGATTTTAATGTAAATATGGGAATAACACATTCAATTGATTGGTCATACTGATTTATGGGGTTAAAACAATATGTACCGATTCATTGGAACAATTTGATGAGACATACCAAAGCAATTGTTGCCTCCTTCCTTGTTGAGAAGTACGTAACCGTGACAACATGTCAGCTGATGACTCTTACAATCTTTATCCAGGTCAAGGTCATACTGCGTCAGATATGTATATGACACCTGACTGCAAATATAAAGCAAACATGCAGAAGCCACGATATATGCGCCCAGAGACTCAACAATGTTTTGATTTAAGTTGATGATATGGCCATATTTGAGGTTGAAAAATAATGCGATTATCGTTTGAAATTGTGTCGGTTTATGTTTTGGTATTACCTATATATTATTATAATGCCATGTACTCCAACTATGTTCAATTTATGGCATTTACTTATATATAGTTGGAACTCAAAAACTTTCGAGCTGTCCACGCTTGTTCAAAGAGAGGACAATTTCCAACATGAAAAATAAATCTGATTTTGGTTGATCCTTCTCAAACAAAGTGCTCGGAAACCATTAATCAATGATATATGTGCTCACGATACAGTCTGAGCCTACAAGCGGTTGTCAGCCTATACAGGTGGCATTGGTAAGGGATGGCTTTGTGTAAGCATAGATAAAGTGTACACTGTGTTAGTGGCACTCTCTGATCATCATGATAAGTAACTCACTGTGTTCTAGTGCCATATAGTGTGCATTTACTCCAGCCAAATGTTCCACAGTTTGTCTCTCCAATCTTAACCTGATAGTAACCCTCTCTATAAGCCTGAACTATCTTAGTTCTCTGTACGACCACCGGCTTGTTAACGTCCTCCTTACAACACCAGTGTCTGCAAGTCATATAAGCTTGTATAATGATATATAGGTCGTGCATAGCTCTTATACAAGTCATACATATAGGCCTACCTTATAGGTATAACACAAATTATCAAACTGGTTTGCGAATTGACCAGACGAAAATTATATGATTAATTGATAGCCTGGGACAGACTCTCTGCGTGTTTTGGGTGGCTTTGTTAGTTTCAAAAACAAGAACATTCAGCTCTTGGGTGTAGCACGGTATTTGTAGTCTGCACGGATATTCTATATTATTATAACATTTACTTGTATTTTCAGGGAAGTTGTGCTCCGTTGATTGACATTGCTCTTACAAGTACAATCAATGATATCCATACTGCACATTCATACATCTACATGTAAATGTATTCGTAGAGATGGCTTCACATTGTGGCGGTACTAATGCGATTTTTCAGGCCCATTATATTAGATAATTAGAGTTGTTTGCTCACATCATGATGTTCTAATAAGAGTTTTGTGCCCCTATGTCGTGCTAGGTGTGTTGCCCCCTAATGTGACGACTATGTCAAGTTCTGAGAGTCGTGCCCTCTTGTCAACTCTAAGGTGTACTTACTGTCTAGATCAAGTTTGATCCACTTTGCATGCCTTGGAGTTGCTCCCCTTCAACTGTTCATGCCGCCAAGGGGGAGCGACTCCAATGCAGGCAAAATGGATCAAACTTGATCTACTTACTGTCCCGGTCGAGCTCTCCTCTCTCTGAACAGCCTCTCTTTAGTCTCAGCTGGTATTAGGTGCTGATGTCGCTCTACAAACTCCTCAAACTCTCTGTCCTCCGCTGCCAGGCAGCATGCTGCTGCCACACTCAGCAGTACAAATAATGCTGTCACTCTCATTGTAGTGAGACAATCAGCTGAAAATTAAAAGAGCATTATACATGAGTCGGTTTTCAGACTCATCTCATAGAACTAACATCTTGAACGCAAAATCCTACTGCGAATGATAGCATATGCATGTACCTGTAGCAAGAAGATTACATGAAATTGAGATAATGGCCTTTGAATCTGTTCTATTTTGGTGGAAAAATTGTGAAGATAAACTCTTAAAAAATGTGATAGGAGTACACACGCCAATAAAACTGCCCATTTTTCATAGAGCTGGAAATAAGCTTACCAATAATAGATCTGCCTGGAACACTGTAATTAAACTACAGAGACGAAAGGACAATCACTGTGGTCTAGAAGTACTAGGTGACTGAGTCAATGTTCATGTATGTGACCACCTGGTGCTTCCCACCGCCCATCATATCCAGCGCCAAACAGATTATCTATTGTACAATGCTCTCTGCAGTACATGACCAATCCTACGAACACTCACAGTGCCAACATCTTGATGGTTCGAATATGAAAGCGGTTTATATAGTGGGAATTGATTGGGTGCGGTTGGAAGGTGGGAGGAATGGATAGAAAAGCAGGAACACGGAAACCAGGGATATCCAATAAGAATAACTGCTTTGGGGCTAAATATTCATACCTAATTTTCAGGCCACTTTGTGGGATCCATAACTGCAGAAAGACGTTATTCATATGTGCTATATACAGTGAGTAGCAGTGAATTATACGTCAGAAGCTGCTTTCTCATATTATACCCATATAAATGTCACGAGAGGCCTTGCAACAATTTTGCAGGAGAAAAATTTTTGACATGAGAAAAGTGTTTCAATTTTGCTGGAGAAAAAATTTTGACATAAGAAAATTGTTTTAATATTATTTATTTGTTTCTATTTTAGCTATTTTTGTTTTGTAGAGATGAGAAGAGGGATTATGACTTCATGTCTTCAATAGAGGTACTGATACTAGATCAAGCTGATGTATTTCTCATGCAGAACTGGGATCATGTTTTGGTAAGATATCTAATAGCGTAAACCCTAGCCTATTTGGTTTCAAAACTTATAGGAGGAAACTTTAGTGTTTTCACACCCTGAAAATAATAAGCAGTTAAAATTAATGTCTAGCTAAATGTTCAATTTTGATACATGCACTGTTAAAATAATTCTCATGTAGCTAAATTAGCTCCTATGGGGTAATTTATAATGGCTAGGAGCTACTTAATCTTGAAGACTTCAAAATCAGGGTCAACAAATTAATTGAAATAAACAACCAATGAGAGATTGGTTTTTGGGAGTTATGGCATCTTGAAAGATAAAGTTTATCTCATCATCATCAATGAATTGAAATGAAATGCAACCAAAATGAATCAAATAGAAACTGAAACATTCATAGAAGTAGGGAAATTAGACTCTCTGCTGAAATGACAATGGAAGTTGTCGTACCCTAACATTGCATATTGACAGAATGACTGCGCGTCATGCCGCTGCGGCCTAACAATTGCGCTCGGCTCAACGCTCTGCATCATCAAAAAGTATGGTTTATGTCCACATAGAAAGGAGATTTTTTCGATTGCTTTTTCACCAAAATCGTTCGTAGGGACTGTCTTCGTGATCTGAAACAAAAACTCACTTCTCTTGTTCATGATTTAATCGTTGTTAAGCTAAATACCATTGTAATTGCTGTAGCGTTTGTGCTTGAAAATTTGTCAGAAACAAGTAACCGCACTTTTTATTTTAAAATCTAAAAAGAAAATAAGGCTTACTAGGTTGGGTGAGAGGTAAGTTAGTCCATTGGAGACTAGCAAGGGCGACACTTATGTGCGTCAGCTGCAACTGAGCCTAAGGGACCAGATTCCTTAGCCCTGTCAGCCAGGCAGAAGAGGCAGAAGAGAAAAGTCCTGACTGATGAGCGTGGCTAAGCTGGTTTTCATCCGAGGTTGCAGATGTGACAATCATTTGTGTGACAGCCATCCGAGGTAATGCACTACGCCTCATAGGGATGGAGGAAGGAGCCGGGCGGGCCACCTGGACTTGCTGGTGCGGGTGGACCTGCCAAAATAGCAAAATAAAATGTCCCTATCAATGGCACTCACAGCCATCTCTTATGAGTGCCATCTGTTAAAGATCATGTACGAGGCCTACGCACCCGATTTCCCTACCAATGTGTGCGAGCTACAGCCCTGGGTAACCTGCAAAAAGATAACCAAAAAATGGTTGCCTGACTGCTTCACACACTGAGAATTAGCAGGTCAGGACAGACTAGCCAAGAAGCCTTAAAGTTACATGTCCTTGGCACTGAATCTTAAATACATGGATTGCTTTAATTTTATGTCGATTCCTCCATCTAACCTGTTGCTGAATTTAAATGCGGTCAGCCTTTATATTTTCATCTTGTATGGGATATTTGTGCCATGGCGGAAGAAATTGATTCAATGGTAAATGAATGATGGTGTAATTTCCAATAATTATATTTTACGGATTGAGTTTTGGGACTCTAAAGCAGTCTAAGCCCTGGTTTGGCAATCAAAAATTATGGTCGTCCTTGACTTTTACCATTAGTGTGGCTAGATCAATAATATTATAGTGGTCATGGTGTAAAGTACGTCGTTGCTTTGTTGCAGCATTGCCTCGATTTGCTACATGTTCAACCTAAGGAGAGTCATGACACAGATTTCTCCAGACTTCGTATGTGGACACTGAACGGACACTCTAAATATTACCGTCAGACTATAATACAGAGCAGTGTACATTGTCCTGAAATCTCCGCTGTCTTCTCTAAACACTGTCACAGTAAGTCTGCTCAACACCAAAAGGACATGTTAATGAGTATCCCACAATGCATTATTTCGGAACACTAGTCAAGGATAGCATATGAGATTTTGACTGAGTATTTCTGGAAATGGCAGTGAAAAATTGCATTGTGGGAATGTTGCTAACATGCCTTATTGATATGGGATTGCAGAAAAGCTGATTCCATGCGTCTTTTCATAAGAAACTTTATCCAAGTGATTAGTTGCTTAAAATTATGACTGGCTTAATTACTGGATTTCTCTGGGACTCTGGGTCCTACTGAATTCTCCGGTGGTTGTGTATATTACTTTGTCAAAGCATCTTTGGAGTTGTTCTCTAAATATTGAAATCAGTGTGGAACTCTATATCCGACATACAGTTTTAGGTTTTCTACACCTGTACAAAGAGGGGACAATTTTTGAATTGCTAACAGAGTTTGAGTGCAATTATTAGAGTGTACGCAAACTATCAGGAAGTTTGGAACTGGCTGGAACTACTTGTGGGCTGAACAGTGACTGTCATTAAAATTGGAATTGACCAGAGCAACTATATCACACTACTCATGCAATAAAGTTTTTCATATACATGTACATCTAACTATTATTTATGCGTTTTGACGTGAACTTTCTGTGGTACATTTTGGTGCTCCACATGCCTGGTGACAAACAGCACCAGATTTCACGTGGAGATAACTATAATAAATTTTATTTA
>ERZ1740062.733-NODE-733-length-15394-cov-3.788448_pt1 | contig 15394 bp, 13 predicted proteins | sample MGYA00581741_ERZ1740062 | MGnify/ENA primary metagenome ERZ1740062 (study PRJEB43018, sample SAMN04849747) | marine metagenome | isolation source: floating plastic debris | place: Pacific Ocean | collected 2008-09-01 | study: EMG produced TPA metagenomics assembly...
GTCAAACCGCTTGCCAATGATGCGGCGGAGAAGGTAAGTGCGTTGACCCACGGGCGCGGCGCAGATTATGTTTTTGTCGCGGCAGGCAGTCCCAAAGCGTTTGAACAAGGCCTCGATCTCCTCGCGCCGTCCGGGACGCTGGTGATTGTTGGGATGCCGCCGACAGGACAGAAAATAGAGGTGGAGGCCGGTAATATTGCCGGGTCAGGTCAGAAAATTCTCGGCAGTAAAATGGGATCGACACGGTTACGTATCGATATCCCGAAACTTGTCGCGCTGTATGGGGCCGGGCGGTTAAAGCTGGATGAACTAATCACCGGACGGTATCCGCTCGATCAGATCAACGAGGCAATTGATGAGGTGCGAGCGGACAAAGCCCTACGGAACGTAATAATATTTGAGTAAATGTCATGAAACTAACCGATCTTGAAACCTTCGTTGTCGGCACACCTCCACCTCATTGGGGCGGGCAATTCTGGGTATTCGTCAAGCTGACTACAGACAGCGGTGTAAGCGGGATAGGCGAGGCCTACGCCGCGCCGTTTCACCCGGATGTGACAGTCAAGATGATCGAGGATGTTTTCGCTCGGCGTCTGCTCGCGATGGATCCGTTTCATATCGAGCGTATCTGGCGGCGGGTTTACTCAAGTGGATATACCCAGCGGCCGGACTCCGCCATGATGGCCGTTCTGAGCGCGCTGGAAATGGCGTGTTGGGACATTATCGGGAAAGAAACAAATAAACCGGTTTATGAACTTTTAGGGGGTAAGGTTCGTGAAAAACTCCGCTGTTATACGTATCTCTACCCAAAAAAGGGGGATGCGACTGATGTATATAACGATCCCGACCTAGCGGCGGAGCGGGCGGCGGAGAATGTCGCGCTCGGCTTCACTGGTGTAAAGTTCGATCCCGCAGGTCCTTACTCCGCTTTTGATCCGCGTCAACCATCGCTTGGGCGCATGGACCTCTCGGAAAAGCTGGTTGCCCGTGTACGCGAAGCGGTGGGCGATAAAGCGGATCTGTTGTTCGGCACCCATGGGCAGTTGACCACTTCGGGTGCCATCCGTCTCGCGCGCCGGCTGGAGAAATATGATCCGCTGTGGTTTGAGGAGCCTACCCCGCCAGAAAATGCAAATGAAATGGCCAAGCTCTCGCGCCAGACTACGATCCCGATCGCGACCGGAGAGCGATTGTGCACGAAGTATGAGTTTCATCGCGTACTGGAAAGTGGCGCGGCCTCTATCCTGCAAATGGCGCTCGGTCGTGTCGGTGGGCTGCTGGAGGGCAAGAAGATCGCCAGCATGGCGGAGGTCTATTATGCGCAGATTGCGCCGCATATGTATTGCGGCCCGGTGTCAGCGATGGCCGATATTCAACTCAGTACCTGCACACCGAATTTCCTCATTCAGGAAAGCATCAATACTATGGGTGATTTTCACGGGGAAATCCTGAAAGAACCGATCCAATGGGAAGATGGTTATATCATCCCTCCGACGAAACCGGGACTCGGGATCGAACTGGATGAGGAAGTTATCGCCCGTCATCCTTTTACAGGCGATCAGCTTCATCTGGAAATGGTGGATGATCCGGTGGTCTTTGAGTAACTCAGCCGAAGTTCATATCAGCCACGAAGGGATTGGTTTCCCGCTCCTGCCCGAAGGTGGAGAGGTTTCCATGCCCTGGAATGAAAGTGATGTCGTCCCCCAAAGGCCAAAGCTTTTCACGAATGGAATGGATCAGGTCTTCGTGATTTCCACGCGGAAAATCTGTCCGGCCGATGGATCCTTGAAATAACACATCGCCGACGATGGCGACCCGTTCTTTCAGATTGACGAAGACAACATGACCGGGTGTATGGCCGGGGCAATGCACCACGGTGAATTCCTCGTTCCCGACGGTGACCTTATCACCATCTTCCAGCCAGCGATCCGGAGTGAAAGCAAAAGATTCCGGAAAGCCGTATCTTGCGCATTGCGCTGGAAGTTGATCGATCCAGAATCTATCATCCTTGTGGGGGCCTTCTATTGGAACGCCGAGTTTTTCGTGAAGTTCTTTCGTGCCGCCCGCATGATCAAGGTGGCCATGGGTGATGAGAATTTTCTCAATTGTCACGCCGTTTTTTTCGGCGGCATCAAGAATACGCTCCAGATCGCCACCGGGATCGGTAACAGCACCTTTCATGGTCTCTTCGCACCAGATCAAGCTACAGTTCTGGGCGAAAGGGGTAACGGGAATAATGACGGCTTTCATACAATACCGGAGCCGATCAGCTCCGTCCTTTGGCTGTTGTTATTACTTTATTTTTTGAGGGCGCCAAGAATACCACGAACAAGGGCCTTGGCAATGCTGCGCCCGAAAGAAGAACTTACGGCGCGGGTGAGAGATTTGATTGCAGCCTCCCCAACACTTTGCCGGTTTGACCGGCGCGCAGGCGCCTTTTTTGTCTCAACAGCTTCCGCTTCGGCTTTTGCTTTTTCCGCAGCCTTTGCTGACTTCTCGGCTCGCTCCTGGAGGATTTCATAGGCCGATTCATTGTCAACCGTCTCATCATATTTGTCGGCAAGCGTACTGTCGTTCAAAACACGCTTGCGTTCCGTCCGGCTGATCGGTCCAAGTTTGGAGGAAGGAGGACGGATCAATGTCCTCTCAACGATCGACGGCTCGCCTTTATTCTCCAAGGTGGAAACCAGTGCCTCTCCCACGCCGAGAGTAGTGATCACATCCTCCACCTCGAAGGCGGGGTTGGGGCGATAGGTCTGGGCGGCGAGACGGATTGCCTTTTGTTGCTTCGGGGTAAAGGCACGAAGCGCATGCTGCACTCTGTTGCCCAACTGTCCCAGCACAGAATCCGGAATATCGTCCGGGCTTTGCGTGACGAAAAAGACGCCGCCGCCCTTGGACCGGATCAGGCGAACTACCTGTTCCACCTTTTCAAGGAGCGCTTTCGGTGCATCATTGAAAAGCAAATGTGCTTCATCGAAAAAGAAAACCAGCTTGGGTCGGTCGGAATCGCCAGCTTCCGGCAGTTCTTCAAAGAGTTCAGACAGCATCCAGAGCAGGAAGGTGCCATAGAGGCGCGGCGAATTCATCAGCTTGTCGGCAGCGAGAATATTTACCATGCCGCGCCCCTCATGATCAGTGCGCATGAAGTCTCTAAGATCCAGCGCCGGTTCGCCGAAAAATTTGTCAGCTCCCTGATCTTCAAGGCGCAGCAAAGCGCGTTGGATTGCGCCGATCGATTGCGGCGAGACGTTTCCGTAAATCGCGGAAATCTCTTTTCTTTGTTCATTAACGACACCGAGAAGCGCGCGTAGGTCTTTGAGATCCAACAACAACAGGCCCTGCTCATCTGCTACACGAAAGGTGATATTCATGACACCTTCCTGCGTATCATTGAGTTCCAACATGCGGGAAAGCAAGAGCGGGCCAATTTCGGAAATGGTCGTCCGGACAGGATGGCCTTGCTCCGCAAACAAGTCCCAAAAAACGGCGGGATAGGCCGCTCCTTGATATTCTTCCCCAAAACCGATTTTACTCGCTCGCTTGGTCAAGAAACCCTGCATGTCTGATGTATGGCAGAGACCGGAGAGGTCGCCTTTCGCGTCGGCGAGAAATACTGGAACACCGGCACTTGAAAATCCCTCCGTCAGGACTTGCAAGGTAACGGTCTTGCCCGTGCCGGTCGCTCCCGCAATCAGGCCGTGGCGGTTCCCCCATTTAAGCGGAAGATATTGATTGCTGCCAGTTCCATCATCGCTCTTGCCGATAAATATGCCGTCACTTTGCAAACAGGTCATGGTCAATAATTTCCTTAAACTTAAGATCGGCGCGGCAAAAAGGCGAAAACTTCAGCCTTGAATTTATACCCGTTGTCCCGCCGCCTCAAGCATCCATTCGCGTACGGCGGTAAGCCTCGGTCGCGTGGCTTTACGCGCCGAAGACACCAAATGGAAGGAGTGGTTGGATCGACGCTCTATGTTGAACAGTTTCACCAACCGTCCCGACGATATGGATTCCTGAACCAGCGCATCTATGCCGATAGTAACGCCAAGCCCGTTTTCTGCCGCATGTAGGGCCATATTTGTGTTTTCGAAATGCAGGCCCTTGTTTGTATCGACGTTATGAACGTCGGCTTCTTCAAGCCAGCGGCGCCAATCTGTCGGACGCGGGCTGTCATGGAGGAAAACCGCGCCGCGCAAATCATCGGGCCGAGAGAATTTTTTGGCCATCTCCGGGCTGCAAACAGGATAGGTGATTACCTCAAGCAGCTTGTCGATCCTCATGCCGGTAAGGCCAGTCCCGTCGGGCAAAACCTGAATGGAGAGATCAAAGTCGTCCCGTTCAAAATCTGCCGGATTGAGAGAGGTGATCAGCTGGACATCAATGTCCGAATGGCGTTCATAAAGGTCTGCCCATCTCGGGATCAGCCAGCGTAGCGCAAAGGTTGGGTAGGCGCATATGGAGACGGCGCTTCGTCGCGTTTCGCTTCGCAGGCGTGCAGAGGCCGCCGCGATTTTCTCTAGCGGCAGGGTAATTTCGGCAAGATACTGCCGGCCAACGGCGGTTAGTTCTATGCGCTTGTGATGGCGATGAAAGAGCGTTTTTCCCAAATATTGTTCTAATGTCTGGATTTGTCGGCTGACCGCCCCTGGGGTGACGCCAAGTTCCTCTGCTGCTTGATTGAAGCTCAAATAGCGGCAGGCAGCATCGAATGCCCGAAGCCCAGACGTAGAGGGAATATGAAGCATATATAATGGTATCCTGCGTGAGTTTTTCTCAATTATACTATGCTGAATTATCGATTGTCCATGGTTATCGATTTGCCCATTATATGCGCTGAAATATGAACCATCGATGGTCAACTGGAAAAAGCGGGATAGATATGACCTTTCTACATAAAAAACAGGAATTTAACCCCCAGGAACTTTCTGACTATATCGCACCGGATTGCCATGGCCTTAACTTCTTTGAAGTTGATAACGGTCTGCGCGATTTGCTGCATATCTATATGCCGGATGATTTGCGTCAGCATATGGAGCCGCATTTCAACCGTCTGGGTGAAATATCCGGCAACCAGCTTGATGATTGGTCTCGGGACGCGGATAAGCGTGGCCCCATCCTCCATGCCCGTGATGCCCGTGGCCGCAATGAAGACTGGATTGAGTTTCATCCGTCCTATCGCAAGATGGAAGATGTCGCCTTCTAGGGTTTCGGCTTTCACCGTATGTCCCATCGGGAAGGTGTGCTCGGCTGGCAGGAGAAGGTCCCACCTATTGGAAAGTATGTTTTCCAGTATCTCTTCGGTCAGTCTGAATTTGGTCAACTCTGCCCGATCTCGGCAACTGAAACATCGGCTATGCTGATTGAACGCTATGCGGACGACGCCACCAAGGAGAAACTTCTCGATCGTATGTACAGTCAGGACATGGACAAGATCCTGAAGGGCGCTCAGTTCATGACCGAGAAGACGGGTGGCTCTGATGTGTCGCAAATCGCGCTGGAGGCCCGGTTCGAAGATGGCGAATGGAAGCTCTACGGTGAGAAATGGTTCTGTTCCTGCGCAGACGGCGACATTGCGTTGCTGCTGGCCCGCCCGGAAGGCGCGCCGGAGGGCAACAGCGGCCTTGCGCTCTTCGCCATGCCGCGCCACCGCGAAGACGGCAGCCGCAATCCATATCGGATTGTCCGGTTGAAGGATAAGCTCGGCACCAAGTCCATGGCCTCTGGCGAAATTATCTTTGAGGGCGCATCGGCTTATCCGCTTGGTGAGGTTGGCGCGCATCCGAACAAGGGCCTTAAAATGATGATGGATCAGGTAAACTTCTCCCGTCTGTCGCATGGCGTGCGCGGGGCGGCGATGATGCGCCGCTGCCTGAACGAGGCGCTGACCGTTGCCAACTACCGCAAGGCATTCGGGGAAACAATTATCGACAAACCGCTCTTGCGCCGTCAGCTTATGAAGCTGATGGTTCCGACAGAACAGGCGCTGTCCATGTTTATGTATGTTGCCGTTAATCTTGAGCTGGGTGAGAAGGGCGATGAGGCGGCTGCGCGGCGGACACGTATTCTGACTCCTCTCCTGAAATACCGGACAGCGCGGGACAATATTCGCGTCGCAACCGGCGCCATGGAAGTACGTGGCGGTAACGGCTATATTGAGGATTGGGTTAATGCCCGTCTTGTCCGGGATGCGCATCTTGGTGTTCTCTGGGAAGGGACGTCGAATATTAACTCCCTTGATGTGACGACGCGGGCCATCGCGCGAGTTGGGGCACATGAGGATCTTGCCGAAGATCTTACTAAACGAATCGACGCGAACAATGCGTTGCCTGGGCAATATGCGGGGCAGCTTAAAGGTTTGTTGGATCAATCCGTGAAGTTTGCTGAGGAAGTCGCACGGCAGGGCAAGGAACCCCATGCCCGCAAGGCCGCGAGCGCGCTCTATCATGTGACAACAGCAACCTTGATGGCGAACGAAGGCGCGGAACTCGGCGCGGCCGGAAAAGATGCTCGTCGCCTGCTTCTTTCACGTATGATAATCGATCATAAGCTTGGCACTGCCAACCCGCTGTCGATTGAAGCAGATGCCTTCGATACGGCAGCAACAGACGCACTGCTGAGTGATGCCCCGGTCAGTCTTGAAGAAGCGGGCCGTATTCTCACTCTTTGAGGAGTGATAATAACAGGAATAAGAGAACGGGTCAGCGGGAAGGACCATCATGAATATGGAAGTCAAAATCAAAAACCGTGACGAACGGGAACTTGAAGACTGGGTGGCGGCGGATTGCCACGGACTTAATTTCTTCGAGATTGATAAAAGTCTTCAGGATCTGCTGACGCTTTATCTGCCCGATGATCTCAGGGAGCATATGGCTCCCGTCTATCGGCAGCTCGGCGAAGTGGCGGGCAACCGTCTCGACGAGCTGGCGCGGATTTGCGAAACTCATATGCCGGTTCTGCATCCCCGCGATGCCCGGGGCCGAAATCGCGACTGGATCGAGTATCACCCGGCCTTCCGCGAAATGGAGAAGATCGGCTATGGTGATTTCGGTATTCACTGCTTGTCGCGAAAGGCTGGTGTGCATGGTTGGCCAGCCAAGGTTCCGCCGATGGCGAAATATGTTTTCCAGTATCTTTTTACGCAGTCTGAATTTGGTCTTATGTGCCCGATTTCTCTGACGGATACCTCCTCGATGCTGTTGGAGCGGTACGGCTCGGAAGTCGCCAAGGATAAATTCCTAGCCAGAATGCGCAGTCAGGACATGGAAGATCTTTTCCGTGGCGCGCAGTTCATGACAGAAAAGATCGGCGGCTCTGAAGTTGCCAATCTCGCGGTGACGGCGCGTCAGGAAAATGGTGAATGGCGGCTCTATGGAGATAAATGGTTCTGCTCCAGCGCGGATGCCGAAGTTTGTCTTGTTCTTGCACGGCCAGAGGGCGCACCAGAGGGAAATTCCGGCCTTTCCATTTTTGCTGTTCCGCGCACTTTGGACGACGGAGAGCGCAACAGCTACCGGATTGTCCGTCTAAAGGACAAGATGGGCACGAAATCCATGGCGTCGGGCGAAATTATTTTTAATGGTGCCGTCGGATATGCTTTCGGGGATGTCGGCGCAAAACCCAACCCGGGCCTTCGTCAGATGATGGATCAGGTCAGCATGTCACGTCTGTCGCACGGCGTGAGGGCCGCTGGCATGATGCGCCGCTGTCTGAATGAGGCAATGGTGGCAGCCAGAACCCGCGATGTATTTGGCGAGCCGATTATCAACAAACCTCTCCTGCGGCGGCAATTACTGAAATTGATGGTCCCAACCGAGCAGGTGCTCTCCATGGTGATGCATGTTTCCTCCGTTCTCCATAAGGCGGAGAATGGCGATGAGGGAGCTAAGCGGCTCAACCGGATTCTGACGCCCCAAGTTAAATTCCGCGCCTGCCGGGATAATGTAACGGTTGCGACCGGCGCCCTCGAAATCCGGGGAGGAAACGGCTTTATCGAAGATTGGGTCAACTCCCGCCTTGTCCGGGATGCGCACACGGGCCTCTTGTGGGAAGGGACGTCAAACATCAATGCACTGGATATTACAACCCGTGCAGTGGCTAAGTCCGGTGCCCATGAAGATCTGGCGGAAGATTTGAAGGACCGGCTGCAAGGCGCGAATGGTCTTCCCGGGCAATTTGCCGGGGAACTGTCCGGCCTCGTTGATCGGGCCAAGAAATTAGCGGAAGATATTGCCAAATCTGGAAATGAAACCCAAGCGCGACAGGCCTCTGATGCGCTTTATCATGTTACGACTGCAACCTTACTGGCGACGGAAGGGGCTGCGCTGGGTCAAGCGGGTGGGGATGCCCGGCGGATGCTTCTCTCCAGGCTGGTGATGGATACGCGGCTGCGTCCTCATGACCCGCTCAGCAATGGGGATAACCAGTTTGAAATTGAGGCTGGAAATTACCTGCTCAATGATGCGGATGTCCCGCTTGATGTCGCGGCCGATCTGCTGCGAATTTAAGTCAATTAGAAAAAAATAATAAAAAAACGGACGTGAAATCGACAGCTCTCCCCGACTGTGGCATTATGTCGCTGTCGGGGATTTTTTTGCCTAAACCCCAGTAAAACTGGGAAAAATCTTTGCCCGTAGTATCTATTTCACCGATTTCTTGTGTGAATTTTGAGCCTGCGTCATCTCACCACATGGAAGGATGCGAGAAAAGTTTAAAATATATGCTTTAAGAGATCGGTTCAATATCGGTTGGCAATCAAACTGGATAGGGGAGAATACGTGATATGTTAGAATCCTTGGACATGCGTATTTCGTCATTGGCTAAGTCGGAGGCGGAAGATATCTGCCTCAAACAGCCGGTAACGAATCCGAAGGCAGAGCGCAAAAGCATCAAGACGGCGCCTTGTGCAACCTGTAGTGCCCATAGCCAGGCAATTTGCTCCGGTCTTAAAAACTATGAAATGGATGAATTCGCCCGCAACGTTAGGACTAGGCTGGTCAAGACAGGCCAATCCGTCTATCGGGAGTTTGAGGAGGCGAAATATGTCTACAGTGTCGTCACAGGTGAGATCCGGCTTGCGAACCTGCTGGATGACGGGCGTCGACAGGTAACCGCCTTCAAGTCCGCCGGTGAAGTAATCGGCGAGCAGAAGAGCGGATATTACCAGTCAGATGCAGAAGCCGTCTGCGATACTGTGGTATGCCAGATTCCAATTAGGACCCTGGATAAATATCTAAAGGAAATGCCGGCTGTACAAACTGCCTTGACGGGAAAGATTCTGGATGAGCTCCATGAGCTTCGCCATCATGCTATTCTTCTGGGCCGTAAAACACCAATTGAAAAAATTGCAACATTTCTCGTTGATCGGGCAGAAAAAAATGGCGGCGAAACCGGCAATGAAGTTGAAGTTATGCTGACAATGGGCCGGAATGATATTGCGGATTTCCTTGGACTTACAATAGAGACCGTCAGCCGGACAATCACGAAACTCCGGAAAATGGGCGTCTTGGAGGTCCCGTCGAACCATTCAATCCTTATTAAGGACCGGTCATGGCTGGAAAGTCTGGCGGAAGGTGAAAAATGACGAAGGCGATAGGGGAGCTAATTAGTAAATCTGTTCCCCGTTATACCAGTTATCCGACTGCACCTCATTTCAGCCCCAACGTGACCGGGCAGATATATAAAAGCTGGCTACAGGCGCTTGATCCGCAAAAGCCGCTATCACTTTACATTCATGTGCCGTTTTGCCACAAGATGTGCTGGTATTGCGGGTGCCATACGAAGGTTGTTGCTCGATACGACCCGATCAGCAAATATGCGAAGGCATTACGCGCTGAGATAAAGATGCTTGCTGATGCGCTACCGGGTAAGTTTAAAGTTTCGCATATCCACTGGGGTGGTGGTACGCCGACAATGCTGTCGGCTGCGGATTTTTCGGAAATCATGGGGCTGATAAAGGATCTCTTCCTGATTACGGAAGAGGCGGAGCTCGCGGTGGAAATTGATCCCAGAACGGTCGATGTGCAAAAGATAAAGGCGCTTGCTGCCTCCGGCATAAATCGCGCCAGCCTTGGTGTTCAGGACTTCAACCCGAAAGTCCAGGAGGCAATCAACCGGGTGCAGCCATATGAACTTACAAAGGAAGTAACTGAAAATTTCCGTGCTGCGGGTATTGAGAATATCAATTTCGATTTGATGTACGGCCTTCCGCAACAAACGGTAAGCGATGTCCTAAATACCGTAGATCTTTCCCACAAGCTGCGTCCGGATAGGATTGCTCTTTTTGGATATGCCCATGTTCCCTGGATGAAAAGCCATATGAAGATGATTCGGGATGAAGAACTGCCGGATAGTGATGCGCGCCTGCAGCAGACGGCTGCAGCTGCGGCGCGGCTGCTTGCGCTTGGCTACCGTCAGATCGGTCTCGATCATTTTGCGCGGGTGGATGATACGCTTGCGGCTGCTCTAGAGGGTGGAACGCTTAACCGGAATTTTCAAGGATATACCACAGACACCGCCGAGGCCCTGCTGGGGATAGGGGCATCCTCTATCGGGCGGCTGCCGCAAGGCTATGTCCAGAATGTCGTTTCGATGCGGTCATATGAGGACGACGTTCTTGCGGGGCACTTCCCCGTCGTCAAGGGCGTTCGGCTGAGTGATGATGATCGATTGCGCGGTCTTATCATTGAGCGGTTAATGTGCAACCTCAAAGTTGATCTGGATGCCGCTACCCGGCAATTTGGAGTAGATTGTTCCTATTTTTCTGATGAGATGAATAATCTGCAAGCTTTTGAAAAGGAAGGAATTATATCGATTGATGGTAGCCACATTGCCGTTCAGCCCGCAGGGAGAATGCTAGTGCGCGCCGTTTGTGCTGTTTTTGATGTTTATCTAAACCAGGGCTTGGCGCAGCATTCAAAAGCTGTTTAACTATTCAAGTCGACATGTAAATAAATGCATTGAGGCTGGAAGTTTTTCTAAGTTGATTTAGATCAATGACGGAAATTGGCCATGTCCTAATTTGCAAGTTGAGGGGGAGTATTGTGATTTCAATACTGAAGAGTTTTACAGAACGATTCAAATACTCCTGTGGATAATAGCAACAGACGGAACTTGGGTATGAATCTGTTATGGCTCGCTTTTACAATCATCGGCGTCCTGTTGGGCGTTATGCTGTCCGCAAAGGCGGTCGATCCGGCAATGATGCTGCACGGCATGGTGTTCTCCATTGCCGGTGTGTTGAGTGCCTTTGCATTGATTGCAAAAAATTATCGTAACAACAGCGGCCCCAGCCTGGCGGACGCCAACGGCAACGTTAATTATAACACGGAAATCGTTAAGGCAGGGGTCATCGCCTCTACATTCTGGGGGGTTGCGGGCTTTTCTGTTGGATTGCTCATTGCCTTGCAGCTCGCATTTCCGGCCCTGAATTTCGACCTTCCTTGGACAAATTTCGGACGTCTCCGTCCGCTTCATACCTCAGCGGTTATTTTCGCATTCGGTGGCAATATCCTTATCATGACATCTTTCCATGTCGTGCAGCGAACCTGTCGCGCCCGACTTGCCGGTGACATTGCACCCTGGTTTGTCTTCTGGGGCTATCAACTGTTTATCGTGCTGGCAGCGACGGGGTATCTGCTCGGTGTTACCCAATCCAAGGAATATGCGGAGCCTGAATGGTATGTGGATATCTGGTTGACGCTGGTTTGGGTTGTTTACTTGCTGGTCTTCCTCGTAACAATCTGGAAGCGGCAGGAAAAGCATATCTATGTGGCCAACTGGTTCTTCCTTGCCTTCATCGTGACCATCGCAATGCTGCATATTGTGAATAACCTGTCTATGCCGGTCAGTCTTGCCGGAGTGAAAAGCTATTCCTTATTTGCTGGTGTGCAAAGTGCGCTGACTCAATGGTGGTATGGGCATAATGCCGTGGGCTTTTTCCTGACGGCGGGTTTTCTGGGAATCATGTATTATTTCATCCCGAAACGGGTGAACCGGCCTGTTTATTCCTATCGCTTGTCGATCATTCATTTCTGGTCACTGATATTCCTTTATATCTGGGCCGGGCCGCATCATCTGCATTACACCGCTTTGCCGGACTGGGCACAAACTCTCGGTATGACCTTCTCCATCATGCTCTGGATGCCGTCTTGGGGCGGGATGATCAACGGTCTTATGACCCTGTCGGGAGCGTGGGATAAACTCCGGACTGACCCGGTTGTCCGCTTCTTGGTGACATCTGTTGCCTTCTACGGAATGAGCACTTTTGAAGGACCGCTCATGTCGATCAAGGCCGTGAACGCTCTGAGCCATTATACGGACTGGACCATCGGCCATGTGCATTCCGGAGCGCTTGGATGGGTGGCCTACATCAGTTTTGGTGCGCTTTACTTCCTGACGCCTGTCGTCTGGAAACGCAAATCGCTTTACTCGGATGCGCTCGTCAATCTGCATTTCTGGATTTCGACCGTGGGTATCCTGTTGTACATCACCGCAATGTGGGTCTCCGGCATTCTGCAGGGCTTGATGTGGCGCGCTTATGACGCCTTTGGTTTCCTTGAGTATTCCTTCAGCGAAACAGTTGAGGCGATGCATCCGTTCTATGTGATCCGAGCCGGCGGCGGCGCCCTCTTCCTGATCGGCTCTCTTATCATGGTTTATAATCTCTGGCGGACGGTTCGGGGCGATGTGCGTGCGAAGGAAGCAGGCTCACTTGTGCCGAATATGGAATTTGCGGGAGCGAGGTAAGTAACATGTTAAGTCACAAGAAAATTGAAAAAAACTCGATCCTGATGCTGGTGCTTATCCTGATTGTGGTCTCCATCGGCGGGCTTATCGAGATTGCCCCGCTGTTCTATCTGGAAAGCACAATTGAGAAAGTGAAAGGGATGCGGCCCTACAGCCCGTTGGAATTAGCGGGGCGTGATATCTATATCCGCGAAGGCTGCTACAACTGCCACAGCCAGATGGTGCGGCCTCTCCGTGATGAGGCGGAACGCTATGGCCATTATTCGCTGGCGGCGGAAAGCATGTATGACCATCCTTTCCAATGGGGTTCCAAACGGACAGGGCCGGATCTCGCGCGGGTTGGTGGTCGCTACTCAGACGAATGGCATGTCACTCATTTGAATAACCCCCGCGATGTTGTGCCGGAATCTGTTATGCCGGGATATCCGTTTCTTGGGAAGACACCACTTCATGTACCGGATGTTGCCGGTAGCCTAGAGACAAACAAGCTTGTCGGGGTGCCATATACGGAAGATATGATCGGCAATGCGAAACTGGATTTGGCGATTCAGGTAAATCCAGATGCCGACGAGATCGATGCCTTTATGGAACGCTACCCTAAGGCTCAGGTGCGGGATTTTGATGGTAATCCGGCGATGCTGTCAGAGCTGGATGCGTTGATAGCCTATCTTCAGATGATGGGAACCTTGGTTGATTTCACGTCCTATGACGTGGATGCCAATAAACGGTAGGAGGGGAATAATGGATTATCATAGCGTTTCTACCTTCGCACAGAGTTACGGACTGCTTTACCTTTTCGGCCTGTTTATTGCGGTGCTGGTTTATGCGCTGTGGCCGCGAAATAAGGAAAAATTTGACAAGGCAGCCCATATCCCGCTTGAGGAAGATTAAGATGTCCGACAAGGTTGAAAAAGACGAATTTTCAGGGACCGATACAACGGGCCATGAATGGGATGGTATCAAGGAGCTTGACACCCCCATGCCGCGGTGGTGGCTGTGGACGATGTACGGAACCATTATCTGGGCGATCGGTTATTGGATCGTCATGCCTGCCTGGCCGTTGGTCAGTAGCTATACGGCCGGGTTCCTCGGGTATTCCTCTCGTGGATCATTGGAGCAGGAACTGGCTGAGGCGACTGAGGCGCTCGCTACTGATCGGGCGGCTCTTGTAACGCTGGAACTCAGCGCCGTAAAGAACAATGATCAGCTCTATCAGTTTGCCCTGCGTGGCGGGAAATCGGCCTTTGCGGTGAACTGATCCCTGTGTCATGGATCTGGCGCGCAAGGAGCGCCGGGCTTTCCAAACCTGAATGATGACGATTGGCTGTGGGGCGGGGATGTGGACGCGATCTACGAAACCATCAAATATGGCATTCGTTCAGATCATGATGACACGCGGATTGGTGAAATGCCCGCTTTCCTCACCGATGAAATGCTCACGAAAGAGCAGATCAATGATGTCGCGGAATATGTCCTTTCCCTCTCGGAAGAGCGGGAGGATATGGCCGCCGTTGATCGTGGTCAGGAGGATTTCATGGAAAATTGCGCGTCGTGCCATGGTGACAAAGCAAAGGGCGGTCGTGATTTCGGCGCGCCAAACTTGACCGATGCGATCTGGTTCTATGGAAAAGACAAGGATATCATTCTTCGAACCATATCTCGCGGGCGCAACAATGTGATGCCAGCCTGGATCGATCGGCTGGATGATACGACAATCCGCCAGTTGGCTCTGTATGTGCATTCCCTCGGGGGCGGGGAGTGATCGTTTAACCTTTCCATTTTGGAGTAAGGGTTGTGGTTAACAGCTCCGTAGAGAATGTCGATGTCCGTCCGGTTAACAAGAAAGAAAACCGGGCACTATTCGAGAAGCGCGAGAAAATCCAGCCAAAGAAGGCGCGTGGAAACTTCCGCCGCCTGAAATGGATCATCATGGGAGTTACCCTGGCGATCTATTATATCACTCCTTGGATTCGCTGGGATCGCGGTGAGAGTGGCCCGGATCAGGCCGTGCTTGTCGATCTTGCACGGGAGCGGTTCTATTTCTTCTTCATCGAACTCTGGCCGCAGGAGGTGTATTATATCACCGGGCTGCTTATTCTGGCGGCCATTTCGCTGTTTCTGGTGACATCACTCTTCGGGCGCGCGTGGTGCGGATATTCCTGCCCCCAAACGGTCTGGACGGATCTTTTCATCTTCGTCGAGCGGCTGGTGGAGGGGGACCGCAATGCTCGCCTGAAGCTGGATAAAGCCCCGCTGTCGATTTCGAAATTCGGTAAACGGATATTGAAGCATTCAATCTGGATCGTCATCGGTATTCTCACCGGCGGCGCATGGGTTTTCTATTTTGCCGATGCTCCAACGCTATTACGTGAGCTATTTACTTTTGAAGCGCCAGTTATCGCCTATTCCAGCGTGGCTGTCCTGACCGCAACAACATATGTGTTCGGCGGATTAATGCGTGAACAGGTTTGCACTTACATGTGTCCCTGGCCGCGGATACAAGGCGCGATGGTGGATGAGGATACGCTGACCGTCACCTATCATAGTGCCCGGGGAGAGCCGCGCGGACGACATAAGAAAGGGGAGCCCTGGACTGATAGAGGGCATTGCATTGACTGTAATCAATGCGTTGCGGTCTGTCCGATGG
>ERZ1740062.734-NODE-734-length-15385-cov-12.287802_pt1 | contig 15385 bp, 12 predicted proteins | sample MGYA00581741_ERZ1740062 | MGnify/ENA primary metagenome ERZ1740062 (study PRJEB43018, sample SAMN04849747) | marine metagenome | isolation source: floating plastic debris | place: Pacific Ocean | collected 2008-09-01 | study: EMG produced TPA metagenomics...
TTCATTTCCAGGAACCAGAACGTGTCGAGCGCCAGCGGTTTGGCGCCATCGACAATGAATTCAACCGTACCAGCGCCTTCATAGCCAACGGCCTGTGCCAGCTGCACGGCGGCGCCGCACATGGCTGCTCGGACGTCTTCAGGCATGCCGGGGGCCGGGGCTTCCTCGATGACTTTCTGACGGCGGCGCTGCAGCGAGCAATCGCGCTCGAACAGATGGACGGCCTGGCCATGGCTGTCGCCGAACACCTGAACCTCAATATGACGCGGTTGCTCGACCAGTTTTTCCAGCATGACGCGGCCATCGCCAAAGGCGGATTCGGCTTCGCGCACGGCGCTTTCCAGCTCGCCGGCCAGTTCGCCAGCTTTCGAGACCAGACGGATACCGCGTCCGCCGCCACCCGCCACGGCCTTGATCAGCAGCGGGAAGCCAATCCGTTCAGCCTCCTTGGCCAGGGTCTTGGCGTCTTGCGCCGCGCCGCGATAGCCAGGGAGAACGGGCACGCCGGCGTCTTCCGCAATCGCCTTGGCGCGGTCTTTCAGGCCCATGGATTCAATCGTGTCCGGTTTCGGGCCAACCCAGATCAGGCCAGCTTCGATCACCGCGCGGGCAAATCCTGCATTTTCCGACAGGAAGCCATACCCGGGATGGATGGCTTCAACCCCTGCCTGTTTGGCAGCCTCGATCAGGCGGGCCCCATCGAGATAGCTTGTCGTCGCCGCAGACGCGCCGATCCAGACGGCTTCATCGGCCTCGCGCACATGTTTGGCTTGCGCGTCAGCGTCTGAATAGACCGCCACATTGCGGATGCCGAGGGCCCGGCACGTGCGCATGATACGACAGGCAATTTCGCCGCGATTGGCAATCAGAAGCGATGAGATCATGGGTCCGCCCTCAATAGTCTGTCGGGGGTCTGACTGGTCATTTGGCCTTGCCCCGTCTTCCTTTTACCGCCTAAGCTAATGCTTCGAAAAGAGTAAGGGGAAAACGTATGGCTTACGCATCTGGAATCCGTCTCAGCAGTCTGGCTGGCCTGATTGGCGCTGGCGTCGGGGGGTATATTGGCTATACGCAGGCGGCCAATGTCAGTGACCTGACGCCGGTGACGGGCGCGCTGATCCTGGGCGGAGTCGGCCTGGTGGCGGGCAGCGCTGGCGCCTTTATCCTGAAATCGCTGATGCAATTCCTGATCTATGCCATCATGCTCGGCGTCGTTGTATTCGTGTTCCAGAATCAGATCGAAGCGATGACCGGAATCAACCCGGTTGATGCCTCGCTCTCCTTTCTCAGGGGACTGGGATTACCCGTCGGGGCGATCCCCGGGGTCGAATAGGGCCTAGTCCGCCCAATCCGGCTTGCGCTTTTCGAGAAAGGCGGACAGCCCCTCCTTGCCTTCATCACTGACCCGGCGCGCGGCGATCCGCTTGGCTGTTTCCCGACTGAGCGCCGCACTGAACGGTTCGCCGGTAAAATCGAGCACCAGATTCTTGGCATCCCGGATCGCCCCGGGCGCTGCCCCCATGGCGAGGCTGGCAATATGCTCCTCCATACCGCTCAACCCGTCGAGATCATCGACGACATATTGGACGAGGCCAATCCGCTCGGCATAGTCGGCATCAAAGCCTTCCGCGGTCACAAACAGCGCTTTGGCCCAGCGTGGTCCGATCGCGTTGATGACGAACGGCGAGATCGTCGCCGGAGTCAGGCCGAGCCGGACTTCGCTGAACTTGAATTTCGTCCCTTTGACCGCCACCGCGATGTCGCACGCAGCGACGAGTCCGGCACCGCCGCCCATCGCCGCGCCCTGAACCAGCGCCACTGTCATTTGTGGCAGCTCCGCCAGTTTGCGCAGCATTTCCGCCAGCGCCATGGCATCCTGCTCATTGTCCTCACGGGTCCAATGCTGGGCCGCTTTCATCCATTCCAGATCCGCCCCGGCCGAGAAGCTCTTGCCGGCCCCGCGCAGGATCACCATGCGCAATGTATCCTGCTCTTCCAGCGTTTCGAGCGCGTCGGTCAGCTCTTCGATCACCTGGCTGTTAAAGGCATTATGCCGATCCGGCCGGTTCAGGGTCAGGATCGCTATGCCGTCTCTTGTGGCGTCAAGTTGGATGGTTTCGTATTCGGCCAATCTTCAGCCCTTTCCTCGGACACTTTGCGATAATGGCTGTCCCGACGCAGCGCCGGTTTTTCAACCCACCACCATAATAGATAACTCAGCGCAAACACCAATATGGTGGATACCGTAAGTCCGCCGGCAAAGCCCAGCGTCGAGAATACGCCGCCAGCGACCAGGCCCTGCACGATCGGGAAGTGGACGATATAGACTCCATAGCTGACATCGCCCCAACGCGCCGCATTAAGGGCTGGTCCAGGCATGAAGGCGGCCCCAGCAATCAGACCGAACAGACCCAGCACACGCAGCGCCTCCAGCTGAAGCATCAGAAGCGATAGGGTCAGACTGACCGCTCCGATGAGCAACATGACGCGCGAATGCGCCTGCAGCTTCGGCCATAAGCGCCACATCGCCATGCCGGCAGCGAAATACATCATCTGTCCGGGTAATTGTCTGGCCACTTGCTCGCTCCACGGATGCCCGGTCGCAAACACCGCCCCGCGCCAGGCGAAGGCGGCGAGCACCAGAGCCGCGATCGCGAGCCACCAGAGCCGGCCCAGCCGGGTCAGAACCCAGGCCAGAACGGGCACGATCAGATAGAACATAACTTCGATTTTCAACGTCCAGAGCGCGCCATTCACAATCGGCCAGCGCTGCGACTCGAACAGGCCGGGCAGCTCTGGCTGCAGGAAATTCAGAAAGACCAGATTGGCCCCGACATAGCCCGCAATCTCGCCTAAGGCGCCAGGCCGGCCAAAGGTCATGACCAGACTGATCAAAGCTGGAACCAGAATGATCACGGCATAAGCCGGATACAAACGCCGGACACGCTTTCCGGCATAATCTGCCAGCCCGCGAGACCGGGTCCAGGAGCCATAAACCAGCGCGCCTGAAATGATGAAAAATCCTTGAATGGCCAATTCGGCCAGGAGCGCCAGAGAGTCCTCAATGGATGTCTCTGCCTGAAACCCGGACAGCACAGCAGCATGGTACAAGAATACCATGCTGGCGAGCCCTAAACGCAAGGCGTCGAACCGGTTCAAACTTGTCCCCATGCCTCACTTTAAGCGGTCACGCAGACCAGAACAAGCAACAAAAAAGAAACGCCTGCAGGGGAAAAGCAGGCGTTTCTCGGAGCGCGATCGAACAGTCGCGTTAAGTTGTTCGATCTTTTTTGTGTTTGCCGTCTTTCGACTTGGCTTTCTTCATTGCTCCTTCGAATTCGGCGAGGGAGAGCTCACCGTCATCACCCGCGAGTTTGGCGAACTTTTCGCTCGCTTTTTCCGCGGATACTTTGCCATCTGCCGTCTTGTAGGCGACATATTCGGCTTGTGTGATCATGCCGCTGGCATCAGCGTCGATCTTGTTGAAGTAATCAGCCGGTGACCCGGCATGAGCGACAGCCAACGCACTAGTTGCAAAAAGCCCTGCAACACCGGTTACAAGTTTGAGTTTCATGTGAAGTCCCTCCCTGGAACATTTGAATTCAGCGCCTTGGAGGAGGCGCGTTACATTCGTAACAAGATAACGTGTTACATTTGTAGTTACAGATTGTTAATGGTCGGAACTTGAACCGTTCAAGCGGTGTGTTTCACACGCACCAAAGTCAGGTTCACACCTGCCTGTGTGAGGATCTCATCGATGCGACCCGGTCGACCAAAAAAGAAGCCTTGCCCAAATCGGATGCCGGCCTTCATTGCCAAGGCTTGCTGTTCGGCATTCTCGATGCCCTCGATGATCACATCCTTGCCCGACGCCGACGCCATCCGGACAATCGCGTCGATCATTGCGAAACCGGCATCGGTGGTGATCTTTCGCGTGAATGCTATGTCGATCTTCACAGTGTCGAACGGCAGATCGGCAAGCCGTTCCAGTGAGGAATACCCCGTGCCGAAATCATCGATTGCGAGTTTCGCGCCGCAGCTGCGAAGCTCCATGAGGCGTTCATTCATGTATGGGTTTTGAGCAGCGCTCGATTCGGTAATCTCCAGTTTGAGATTCGTCCCCTGCCGCATTGCCTTGTCGGAGGCCGCAAATAGACGAGTCCACGCATGCACCTGCGCTGGCGCGACATTGACGCTGACAAAGAGATCATCATCGAGCCCTTGCTGACGCATGATCAGGCTGTCATTGCTGGCTGTTTCGAGAACATAAGCACCGATCTCGTCGATCAACCCCGTCTGCTCAGCAATTGGAATGAAGTCAGCCGGCGAAACAAAGCTACCATCCTCTGAACGCAGCCTTAGCAGCGCTTCCGTTCCAACCATCCGGTTACTCAACATATCCACAATTGGTTGATGGTAGACGATGAGAAGCCCGTCTTCAGCGGCCGTTTCAAGTCGGTGCTTGAGTCGGCTTTGTTGCTTCAGCCAGCTTACAAACTCCTCATCACAAAGCTGGATCCTGTTGACCCGAGATGCGGCCCGATCACAGGCCAATTCAACATTTTTGACAGCCGTTTCAGGCGAGGAATCGACCCGGACGGCGCCCAGTTGAACGCCTAGCCTCAGAGGACCCGCAATGTCCTGAACGCGACGCTTGAGCACCTCGAGATGGTTTAAAAATGCCACATCATCTTCGGCGCACCGTTTCCAGAGAATGATCGAATCCGTCTCGTACCTCGCCGCCATTTCGTGCGGGATTGGCGCGCCCATTAGCGTCGTCGTGACATCCTTCAGGGTTTTGTTCGCGGCTGATTTATTTGCAATCGCCAGTTCGTGCCAATTCTCAAGCCGGATCAGTATCAATGCCGTAGGGCCCCGCTTTTCCCGTCGCGAACGCCGCCGGACAAAAGCCTCCAGAAATTCGCGCTTCTTGCGCAATCCGGTGAGTCCATCTCGTTGATATGCGTTGACGACGGCAGCCGACACAGCCGTCACCAACAGAATGGAAATGATTTGCTCCACCTGAGCGCCGATCAGAATTTTGCCCGAGGTCGTATAATCAACGAATTGCCGGGTCAGGCCGGGCGACCCAGGATCGAAAAGGGCAATGGCCGTCAGCGCCCCCCAGCCGATGGCCGCGCTAAGACCGGACCAAACGACCAGGCGGATATCGAACAAGACGATCCGCGCGATGATGAAAACGAATAAAAGATTGGCCGTTGGAGCTTTGAGACTGATCGCGAACGGGCTGCCATAAGCGAGCGGAATGATAAGCAAGAATGCGAACAGGCAGGTTATATCGAACACGGCGCTAGCGACCTGAAATCGATAGCTGCGCAATTGATTCCAGCCTCCCAGAAGCCTGGCCAGGCTGCCAAGCAGAAATAAGGACAGAACACCAAACTGAATCAGTCCGTTTTGCAGATCGCTCGCCTTGGGAGAGAGGGCGAATGCGGAAAACAACAAGGCGGGCACGAGAAAGGAAACGGCGTCTAGAACGCGTTGCCCCAAAAGGGCATCCCATTTCATCAAACCAGACATCTCGACGACCCGATTAGTGTTCCAAAACGCAGCGACCTGGTCGAATTGCGGATTTGACCAGACCGCGCTTGTACAACTTCAGGATGAATATCTGGTTATGCTGGCTATTACCGCGTCTTGCGCCAAAAAAGAGGGCCCGCCGAAGCGGGCCCCTCAGAACAGGAAAAGGCTGCCCCGATGGGGCTACATCTCGGTGTCGTCGCTGGCCTCTTCCTTTTTGGCGTCCATCGCCGCTTCCATTTCGGCTTCCGAAATCATGCCGCTGGCATCAGCGTCGATTTCGATGAACTTGATCAGGGCATCCGCAGCCGACATTTCGCCGGAAGCGGTTTTCCAGGTCACGAATTCGGTTTCAGAAACAAAGCCGTCCGCGTTCACGTCGACTTTGGCAAAGTCGGCACCGGCGCTCGCCGTGGCCCCAATCGCAAAAATCGAAATCGTGCCCAGGATAATCGTTCGAGTCATTTGAAGGTCTCCCTCGTTGCTCGCCACACCATGTGGCAGGGACAAGGCTGCCCAAGCTTGAGACAAAAAACCCGTGACTTTTCAGAAAGCTGGCTAAATCCCAGTTCACGACAAAACAGACAGAGTGCGGACTCGCCCGCTCTGACTACAGGCGCAGCCGGGATTCAAGTTCAGTGTGCTGGAAAAGGCTGAAGCACTTGTAATTCGTCGGGTTTTCTAACGCAGCATCCGCTTACATGCGGAACACACCGAATCCGCGATCCGCGAAGGGTGCATTCAAGGTCGCTGACAGGGCCAGACCTAGCACCCTGCGCGTATCAGCCGGGTCAATAATGCCATCATCCCACATCCGGGCCGTTGAGAAATAAGGCGAGCCTTCTTCCTCATACAGCTCTCGAATCGGCTGTTTGAAGGCTTCCTCATCTTCGGTCGGCCAGTCTTCGCCGCGGCGATCCATCCCGTCGCGCTTGACCGTGGCGAGAACGGACGCCGCCTGCTCGCCGCCCATGACCGAGATGCGCGCATTTGGCCACATGAACATGAAACGCGGACTATAGGCCCGGCCGCACATGCCGTAATTGCCGGCCCCAAATGACCCGCCTGTCACCAAGGTCAGTTTCGGAACGGACGCCGTCGCGACGGCGGTCACCATCTTGGCGCCATCCTTGGCGATGCCGCCCGCCTCATATTTCGATCCGACCATGAAGCCGGTAATGTTCTGCAGGAAGAGGAGTGGAATCCGGCGCTGGTCAGCGAGCTCAATAAAGTGCGCGGCTTTCTGAGCGCTCTCCGAGAACAGAATGCCATTATTTGCGAGGATCGCGACGGGCATGCCGTAAATCCTGGCGAAGCCACAGACCAGGGTCTCTCCATAGAGTTTCTTGAATTCATGAAACTCGGATCCATCCACTGTGCGAGCAATAATCTCGCGGGCATCATAAGGCTCGCGCAGATCCTGTGGGACGAGGCCCCGCAGCTCGACGGGGTCGAAGAGCGGGTCAGCCGGGTCAGCCAGGCCAACCGTTTCCGGCTTCGGTACGTGCAGAGTCCGCACAATCGAGCGGACAATGGCCAGGGCGTGATCGTCACTCGCCGCATAATGGTCGGCGACGCCGGACTGTCGGGCATGGACGTCTGCGCCGCCCAGGTCCTCGGCGGAAATCACCTCCCCGGTCGCGGCCTTCACCAGAGGTGGACCTCCAAGGAAAATTGTACCTTGCTTGCGGACAATAATCGTCTCGTCCGACATGGCCGGCACATAAGCGCCCCCTGCCGTGCAGGATCCCATCACCGCGGCAATCTGCGGAATGCCTTTGGCACTCATATTGGCCTGATTGTAGAAGATGCGTCCGAAATGCTCGCGGTCCGGAAAGATCTCCGATTGATGCGGCAGGTTGGCGCCGCCACTATCGACCAGATAGATACATGGCAGCTGGTTCTCGAGGGCGATTTCCTGGGCGCGGAGGTGCTTCTTCACGGTCATCGGGTAATAGGTTCCGCCTTTGACCGTGGCATCATTGCAGATGATCACGCATTCACGCCGCTCGACCCGGCCAATCCCGGTAATGATCCCGGCGCCCGGCGCTTCGCCTTCGTACATATCATAGGCTGCGAGTGCACCGATCTCGAGAAAGGGCGTGCCTGGATCCAGCAATTTCTCAACCCGGTCTCTCGGCAGCAGTTTGCCACGCGAGACGTGCCGTTCGCGGGCCCGTTCAGAACCGCCCTGCGCCGCTGTCGCGGTGCGATCGTGCAATTCCTCAACCAGTGTTTCCATGGCACGGCGATTCGCCGAATAGGCCGCCCCGGCGACATCGAGTTTTGACTTCAAAACGGGCATAAATTGCTCTCCCGGAACCCTTTTTCTTTTGCCATAACGAGCCCCGGGCGCCATGTCATCCCGGGCTTGTGAAGCGATGTCATCAAATCCTTCATGAAATTGCCCCATATTTTGCATGTGATCGTTCGAAAGTGACGGAGAACGCGGAAATGGGTATATTTGGCGGCATGAGTTTGGACGTTGTTCCTGCCCTTGCCTCGATCAAATTCCTGGAAGACGTGCCGCGCCGGGCCTTGCGGGCGGCGGGCAAGGAGGCCCGCTGGTTTTCCGTTCCGGCCGGCTGGCCATTGTTCCGCGCCGGCGAAATGTCGGATTCGATCTTCTTTGTTCTGACCGGCTCTTTCGGCGCATTCAAAGGCATGCACGACGGACGCAGCGAGTTTATGGGCCATATCCGCGCTGGCGAGCCCGTCGGCGAAATGGCGATGTTCCAGGGCGGTATCGACATAGATGGCGATGGTACGCCGGATAATGTGCCGCACACCTCCTCCGTCTATGCCTTGCGCGACAGTGAGGTCCTGGAAATCTCCCGCAAAGGCTTTGAGAAGTTGAGCTCGGCCGAGCCGGAAATCCTCAATGCGATGATCCGGCTCATCCTGTCACGCCTGCGCGAAGGCAATCAGCGCAATCGCCGGACAGCGCCAAAAGTGTTTGCCCTGGTTGCCACCTCGCCGACCATCGACCTCGGCCTACGCGCCGAAGCGCTGCAGGACTCGCTGCAAAAGCTCGGCGTCAAATCCCGGATTGTGGAAGAAGGCGAAGGCGATGAAAAACCCTCGGCTTTCTTCGATACGCTGGAACAGGAAAATGACATTGTCATTCTGATTTCGACCATGGGGGACAATGCCTGGTACCGGCTATCCATGCGCCAGGCGGATCGGATCTGGGTCGTTGCCCGCGCCGATGCCAAACCATCTTACCCGCTCTTCCCGGAAGAGAATTCGCCGGCACAATCGCTGAAACTCGTCGATGTATTGCTTTTGCATCATGGCGCAGAGCGCAAGGCCTGCCGCCCTGCCGACTGGTTGCGCGCCGCCGGAGCTGCGCGGATTTTCCATTGGCATGAGGTGAAAGGCGATCACTGCGATCGACTGGCGCGGACCATTGCCGGACGCAGTGTTGGCATTGTCTTCTCTGGTGGCGGCGCCCGCGCCTATGCGCATATCGGGGTCGTCCGGGCCCTTCGGGAACTTGGCATTCCGATCGACTTTGCTGGCGGCGCTTCCATGGGCGCGGTCGTGGCTGGCTGTGTCGCCATGGGTTGGGATGATGACGAGATTGAACGTCGCATCCGAAAAGGTTTTGTCGAGACCAATCCGCTCGGCGATTGGAATATTCCCGTCGTTGGCATGGTCAAGGGCCACCGCGTCGACAATCGTCTGAGAGAGCATTTTGGCGACGCCGAGATTGGCGATCTGGAAATGCCCTTCTTCGCGGTCTCAACCAATCTCACGGATGGCGCGTATCGCGTGCATCGTCAGGGTCTGCTTCGCAAGGCCTTGCGCGCGACGATCGCCCTGCCCGGAATCTTGCCGCCGGTCGTGGATGAAGGTGAAGTGCTGGTCGATGGCGCCGTGCTCAATAATTTCCCGGCGGATGTGATGCGAGAGCTTCAACGCGGCTTTGTCGTAGGCTGTGATGTCGCCCGCGCGCCGGAAGGATTAAAGGCAGAAGACTTCGTCAATCCGCCCGGCTTTTTCGGCTGGGTCGCCCGGCATGGCTTTTCTGCAGCGCCGCCAATTGCGGGCCTGCTGATGCGGTCCGGCACGGTCAGCGTCAATCCGAATGCCGGACGCGAGCTGGTCGATGTCCTGGTTCTGCCGGAACTGGTCGATGTCGAATTACGCGACTGGAAAGCCTATGATGAGGCGGTCGAAGCGGGCTACACCGCGGCCATGACCGCGCTCAAACAGAGCGACTTGAAAGAGAAATGTTGCACGTTGAACGTGGTTTAGGATGACCTCGACCGCAATTGCATTCGTCTGCTATTGCGTGGGACGTCGGTTACACTCTTCCGATCCATACGCCTCCTCGTAGGATTTGCCGAAACACGCAATCAGACCGTCCACCACCCCCAGATTGATCTTGATGCCATAATCCTTCGGCTCCAACAGCGCGCGTTGCGTTTTGAGTTCGTCCAGATCCTTTTCAAGAAAAGCGATCGAAGCCAACGCATATTCATTCCAGCCGAAGCGATTATTGGATTCTGGTTTGATCGACTTTCGAAAAAGGTCGATCGCTCGTTGCGTCTGTCCTTCAAATGCTCGGATCTGTCCTTCGTGCCAGAATAACAGAAAGACCACCCCGTCCGGACTAATCGTATGCGTGCCCTGTTCGTGATCAACAATCACAGGTTCACCGCGCTCGCGAAGATTGCGGTGATATTCAGCGATGAGATCCGCCGCAGCAAGTTCGCACCCGGGGGTCATGCTGATGGCGCGCCATCCACGGTCTGGATCTTGATCGAATGTCCAATAGTCCAAGGACAGATAATCAATCCCATCTTCTAGGCATGCATCGCCTTCATTGGATTGTGCCCAGCTTGTGAAACACTGGGATGTCATCGCGGCCAAAATGACAAAGACGGAAAGAAGGCCAGTCATCGACAAAAGCTCCCTGCAGAACTAAATGTAACAAAGTTACACTGACGTCAACTCGTCTCTGAAAACAATTCTCGCCCAATCAGGAAGCGCCGGATCTCACTGGTCCCGGCACCAATCTCATACAGCTTGGCATCGCGGAGCAACCGCCCGGTCGGATATTCATTAATATAGCCATTGCCGCCGAGCAGCTGGATCGCGTCCAGCGCTAGCTTGGTCGCTGTTTCCGCCGCATAAAGAATGGCGCCCGCTGCATCCTTGCGCGTTGTCTCACCGCGGTCACAGGCTTTCGCCACCGCGTAGACATAGGCTTTGGCCGCGTTCATCTGTACATACATGTCGGCCAGTTTGCCTTGCACCAATTGAAACTCGCCAATCGATTTCCCGAACTGTTTGCGGTCATGCACATAAGGCACGACGACATCCATACAGGCTTGCATGATCCCGGTTGGACCAGCTGACAGGACCGCGCGCTCATAATCAAGCCCGCTCATCAGGACTTCGACGCCGCCATTAAGCAGGCCCATGATATTCTCTTCAGGGACTTCGCAATCCTCAAACACCATTTCACCCGTCTCTGAGCCGCGCATGCCAAGCTTGTCGAGCTTTTGCGCCACTGAGAAGCCTTTGAAATCACGCTCGATGATAAAGGCGGTGATGCCGCGAGATTTCTGCTCCGGCTCGGTCTTGGCATAGACGATCAGCGTATCCGCATCAGGTGAATTTGTGATCCACATTTTCGAGCCGTTCAGGACATAGCGATCGCCTTTCTTCTCGGCCCGCAATTTCATCCCGACGACATCGGATCCTGCCCCACTTTCCGACATGGCCAGGGCGCCAAGGTGTTCGCCTGTGACCAGTTTCTCCAGATAGCGCGTCTTCTGCTCATCATTACCCCAGCGGCGCAGCTGGTTCACGCAGAGATTGGAATGCGCGCCATAAGACAGACCCACAGATGCCGAGGCGCGCGAGATTTCCTCCATCGCCACAACATGTTCGAGATAGCCGAGACCGGTGCCACCCCATTCCTCCTCGACGGTGATCCCGAGCAGACCCAGCTCACCCATTTTGGGCAGCAGGTGGCGCGGAAACACATCGGTACGATCGATTTCCGCAGCCAGAGGCGCGATTTCGTTTTGGGCAAATCCTTGCACGGAATCGCGGATCATGTCCGCGGTTTCGCCGAGGTCGAAGTTTAAACTGGGATATCTATTCGGAATCATGGCCGTGGTTTAGCCTTATGTTCCCTCGCTGCCAACGTCTGATTGTGACGCTATTCGTCCGCGTTCAGGATACGGAAGAAATAATAACCCATGGCCACGAACAGGAATACGCCGAGCAGGATCAGGAAAGGCGGCATATAAATCGCCATCGTATTCTCGATCGTCCGTCCGGACTGGATCAGTCCGAACTGACTGGCGAGGCCAAATCCGCCAAGCGCGGCACCGATCAAAGCCAGAATACCAAACGGCAAGGCCGCGATGAAGCTCCCTGAGTCGGATGGGCTGTCGATGGCATGATTGCGCTCAACCGCCTGTTCAATGCTCTCGGGTGAAATGTCGACTTCTTCCAGATCATCGATCACATCCGTGTCGGCGATGGGCTGCAAGACTTCACCATCATCATCAATCGGATCAACTTGCGGATTGAGCTCTGGTGGCTCGGGCAAGTCTTCATGCGCCGGCCAGACCGATTTCTGAACCGGGGCCGAACTCATATCTCCGGCAAGTTCTGAAATTGCGGCGGTTATTTCTTCCGGGGTTGCGCCATCTGTGGACGCGGGGGGCGGCGCCGGTGAGACCTTGTTGCCATTCTCGCCAAGAATACGGACCATTTGCTCGCGGACGGATTCGGCCGCGGCCTCGGTCGCCGACTTTGGCGGAGCGGGTTCCAGCAGTTCTTCCGGCTCAGCCAGAAGATCATCGAGTTCAGAGACTGGAATGGAACTATGTTCGACCAAAATTTCCCGCGGTGGTGGCGGCGCAGGTAATGCTTCGGAATCGTGCATGGCGCGATACAGGCGCGATGAGGCGACCGGCATCCGGCCCGGCATGTTCAGGAATAAGGCTTTTTCAGCGGCGCGGCGACGAACCAGCGCATCAACGATCTGGATACGGCCACCAATTTTGGCCTGCCGCCAGGAATCAAAGGCCTGCGCTGCCTCGAGGCGATTGCCGCCATTCATGCTGGCAACGACATCGCTGCTGGCAAAAGCTTTTGGCCCGATATTGAAGGCCAGCGATACCAGTGCGTCAAACTCATTCTGGGTCATCGGTGCCAGGACGCAGCGCATGACAAAACGCTCTACCGGCGGCAGATCATATTCGCGCAGGATGGCTTCCGCTTCGGATTCATTGACCCGGACGCCCTTTTTGGCACGGCGCACGTGGCCATAGCCAATGATCCAACGACCATTGGGCAATAATTCTGAGCGTGCGCGGAACCCCTCAAACGCCTTAATGACGTCTAATCCCGCTTGAGATGTGCGCATGTTCAATGCCATCACCTGCTCCGGTTTGGGACAGATTATCTGTCCAGTCTGAGACAAAGTGCAAACTGTGCGCCGCGCTCAAAACCACCGGAATTTATAATAAAAACAAGGTCGCGAGACCCAGGAAACTGAAAAAGGCCATCGTATCGGTCAAGGTTAGAACAAATACCGATGAGGCCACCGCCGGGTCGGCACCCATACGTTTTAGGGTTAATGGCACCAAAATGCCCGATGCCCCCGCCCACAGGAAGCTGGCCAGCATGGCGACGCCCAGAACCACGGCGAGTTTGACGTCCTGAAACCAGAAAAACGCAACCAGGCCAACGCCGATCGCGAAAATCACGCCATTGACCAGGCCGGTCAGCGTCTCTCGCACCACAGCGCGGCGCCCCGCCTTGCCTTCCATTTCCCGCTCGGCGATCGCGCGGACGGCAACCGCCAGGCCCTGACTGCCTGCATTGCCCGCCAAAGCTGCCACAACCGGCATCAGGATGGCCAGCTGGACCAACCGATCCAGCGTCCCTTCGAACAAGGCAATGATCGCCGAGGCGATAAAAGCGGTGATCAGATTGATGCCCAGCCACGGCGCCCGTGCCTTGACCGATTCCCAGACCGTGTCCGAGCCATCCGCCGAGGACACGTTGGCGAGGGCCAGAAGGTCTTCTGTATTCTCTTCCTGGATGACATGAACCATATCATCGACTGTGATCATCCCGACCAGCCGACCTTCGGGGTCTTTGACAGGCGCCGATGCCAGCGCATATTTCTGGAATTGATAGGCCACTTCTTCCTGATCCAGATCAACATGGATGTCGGATGTGAACGGCTCCATAATGTCGGCCAGCTTGATCTCGCGGCCGGTTCGCAAGAGCTGCGAAAGAAGGACATAGCCGAGCGGCTTGTTCATTGGGTCGACGACATAGATTTCATAGAAATCGGTCGGCAGCTCATCGGCATTATCGCGGGCAAAATCAATGGTCTGGCCAATCGTCCAGAATTCCGGCGCGGCGAGATAGTCGCGCTGCATCAGGCGTCCGGCCGTATCCTCCTCAAACTCGAAACTGGCCTCGAGGACGGCGCGGTCTTCCGGTTCCAGCTCCTCGAGAATGCGTTCGCGGCGATCTACATCCAGATCTTCCAGAACCGCAGTCGCATCATCGGATTCCAGCTCATCGAGCGCCTCGACAACTGCCTCATCGCTCATCACCTCAACGGCGTCTTCGCGATATTCCTCGCGCAGCTCGATCAGAATGTCCGGCGGCAATTCCCCGCCGAGCAATTCCACCGCATCCTCGAACCGTTCGCTCGACAATTGTTCCAGCAGGTCCGAGGCATCGGCCGGGTGCATGCTTTCCAGCGTCTGTCGGACCCAGTCGCCTTTGCCCTCATCGATGGCATCGCGCAGATCCGCAGCGAGCTGGGCGCGCTGTTCTTCGCTGTCATCAGCCGGGGTTTGAGGCGTATCCGTCATTCCGCCTCTTTGGCTTGATCGCCGCTGCGGTGCAAGGCGTTTTTGGACGTCGCTTAGCCGACGGCCAGACGCGCCCAGGGTCCGGTCATCGCCACGGTCACGCCGGGCCCTTGCACATTGAAGAAGAGAGTCTGACCATCCGGCGAGAAACAGGCGCCTGCCACTTCGGACACGCCCGTCTCAGCAATCGTGTAGATACGGCCATCCGGGGCGACCCCTTTCACCGCATTGCGTCCGGGGCCGTCTTCACAAATCACCAAATGCCCCCAGGGCGCCGGGACGATATTATCGCACATGTCCATGACGCCTCGATCCGCGCTTTCATAGTGCAGGATCAGCTTGCCCGGTGCTTCAGTTTCACGGGCACTGCCTTCATACGGGCTCGGCACATAGCGCCAGATCTGTCCGCCTTGGGCCAGACCGCCGCTGGTGCAGGCGAAATAAGCCGCGGACCCGGCTTGATCGATCGCCCAGGCAATGCCTTCGCCGCGGGCAAATACTGCGGCGCCTTGATCGTATCCGCGGTCTTGCAGCGGGCTTTCCAGGGCTTCTACATCATCGAGATCGATCCAGCGACAATCGACGCTCTGTCCGGTCACAAAGGCCGGGCCGGCCTCGTCCCAATTGCGTGTATCTGCCGAGGGCACACCGATAATGGCCAGGGCTTGCAGCCGACCGCCGCGTTGCAATTCACCTGGTTGATCTGGAATAAACCGATACAGCAGCCCGTTGCCGGAATCTTCGGTCTGATAGACAATGCCGGTGCGCGGATCGACCGCCGCGGCTTCGCGATTGAATCGGCCCATCGCGCGTAATGGCTCAGCAGCGACCAGACCGCGGGCCGTGGCCGGGACTTCAAACGCATAGCCATGATGCTGACTGGCCTCCGCGCCAGGCTTGGTGCGGCTTTCCTCGCAGGTCAGCCAGGACCCCCAGGGTGTGATCCCGCCCGAGCAATTGCGCTCGGTTCCGACCAG
>ERZ1740062.736-NODE-736-length-15354-cov-8.823322_pt1 | contig 15354 bp, 13 predicted proteins | sample MGYA00581741_ERZ1740062 | MGnify/ENA primary metagenome ERZ1740062 (study PRJEB43018, sample SAMN04849747) | marine metagenome | isolation source: floating plastic debris | place: Pacific Ocean | collected 2008-09-01 | study: EMG produced TPA metagenomics assembly...
AATATTCCGTCCGGTTTGTCCATGCCGAGAAAAAAAAGGTTGCTGGCGATCGCGCCCTCAACTGCCATAAGAAAAATCTCAAAAATCTCAGGGCCTACACAGGCGATTTTAGGCGGATTGATTGTAGATTAAGGATTGAATCTAGATGTATTCGATGATAACCCCTCACAGTATTAAATCCTGGAGGGGGAAGAGATAAAACTTTGCTACCTGCCAATCGTTGTGGGTTATCTTTCAGCGGCTTGGGTCTGCTCTAAATCGCTTGGTGTCAAAAATTTAGCTCTATCTTTTAAAATTTCGGAAAAACCATAAATATCATCTAAATCTGAGATAGACTGTTTTGCGACTTTATTATTAACATCAAAAATTCCAATATACTTATTCTTTGAATTAAGCCATAAACGACAGATAGTCTTTTTAGCACTGCCATCGATATTTACACCAAAATAGTTTTTTGTTCCCTTATATTGAAGGCGGCTAGTGTCAACAACTTCTCTTAATATAGATTTTAAAAGATAAAAACTATCCATTTCTTCCTGAGTAACACTAACCTCATCGTCAGGGGTAACAGTATTTTTTTCTCCATTACTAGTAGAGTTATCTTCTACTTCTGCTGTAGCGTCTGGTAAGTTAATCGCAGATTGTAATCTATCAGTAATACGGTCATTGACGTATTCTTTGAGAGATTTTTTAACTAGCTCTGTAAATTTAGTTATAACCGATGAGCCTATCCTTCCACTATAAACTTGACCTGCAAAAAACTTCACAAAATCAGGTGAAGGATTAGTTAACTGCTCAGCCATTAATCTTTTAATCTCTCTGGTATAAAGAAGATTTATTGCAACATCAACCATTTCATCTGGATTAAATATTGCTTTTGAAAATCTCTTCAACTCATTAACTGATGATTCATTAAAATTTGTTATGCTGAATTCAAAGAAAGGTGTTTCATCCATAATATTGTTTTTATCTATATCAGTATAAAACTGATACAATATACCATTAGTCAATACTCCAAATTTTGCAGAAGTTGCATTAAAGTATTTATATAATTGTGAACCATGCTTTGGATGCTGTAGATTTTCTCCACACCACTTACATTCAATTAGTATGCTTGGTTCATTGTTAATAATAATGGCATAATCAACCTTTTCTCCTTTTAATCCCGGTGTAGCAGCAATGTACTCTGGGCAAACTTCTGTAGTATCAAAAACGTTATAACCTAATGCATTTATTAAAGGTAATACAAAAGCGTTTTTTGTTGCCTCTTCAGTCTTTACTGAGTCTCTTAATTTTGGAACTTGCTGAGAAATAGCTGTTATTTGATCGATAAAATCCATGATATTATAATTACCCTAAAAACTCTAATAAATTGACTTAAGTTTTCTACAAAAGCCTTAAATATTGTCATAAACATAACAGTATTTATTAGGTTTAACCTGAGTAACATTCCGTGGTGGATAAGTTATGATTTCATCTACATATCTCAGTAATATTGCTTTTATTACTTGATTAAACAGTAGAATTACGATTATTAAGCTATTTAAAATTACTCAAAGCTTAGGAGAAGCATCAAAATAAATCTGATGCTTTAAAAGCTTACCATCTGATTACCTCAGTAATATCGCCACGTCCCTTGTTGTGGTAAATTCCTAGTCCATACTTATTGTTGTGGTCATCAATCGCTGTCTGGTGCCTTACCATCCAATCTTTAACTAACATCCCATTGCAGCCAGACAACTGACGTAATGCTTGATTATTTACTACCCACATCTGATTAGTATCGGGTTGACCGTCGTTATTGCGGGCTTTGTGGTCATTGTGATTTGTAATAGCCAGATAAGAACGGCGCAATTTTTCTTCAGCAGCACCCCTAGTTTTACTTTCTTTCAACTCCTCACTGCTCATTGACTCCCAATCAGTATCATCTTCCTTGGGCTTGGATTTTGCAGTTTTCTTACTAGTAGAAGTTGATTGACCTTGCTGCAATTGGGGTATTAGTTGGGATAACTTTTCATCCAAAATACGGCTAATTGTTGATTCTAAATTTTCCATTGTTTCTGTATCAGTTTCTTCTAATTGTTGATTTTTAAATTCTTCTAACTGTGCCTGAGTACTTAACAATTTTTCTTCTAACTCTTTAGCTTTTTGAGCTAATTCAATCAAGTTTCTAACTGTAGTTTGTTGGTTGGGTAGCTCCCACTTTTCTTGTAGTTCCTTGATAGCTTTTAAGTCATCAACAAACACTCTTACATTAGTTTTAGGTTGCTTATCTTCTAATACATGATTAGGGAATGGTACAGGCTTGTTGGTGTAGTAATCGAGATAGCCAAGGGTAGTAACTGTTTGTCGTAAGCTGCTATCGGTAGGGTTTTCGCCTACATAGTGACCTAACAACCTAGCAGCGTGTAACATCTTCTCACCTACCGACTTCGGACAATCGCGCTCTGTTGCCAGTGCTGCATAAGCTGCCCTTAGTGCTTTGCAGTTGTCTTGTTCTTCACCGTACCTGATTGCAAGTACTGGATTAGAACTATCCTTATCACCAAAATAGGCACGGACTACACGGTTAAGGGAACCGTTACGACGGGAATCAATAGCTCGGTTTTGTGCTGCTATGTCGTTCGGGAATTCTGCTCTTACCTCCTTAAGTAATGCTTTGGTGTTATCTTCTTTGCGTAACTGGTTATAGATTTTGATTACATAATCAGCAGGGTAGAGAGTAGCAATTTTAAATAATGGTTTTTCACCACGCTTTTTACCTTGCCCCTCAAACATTACTTGGTACTGTTCGCAATCGACAGCGGTAAACTTGGCGCGGGCTAATATTTCATGTGGTCGTCTGCCAGTGCTAGCGATTAGCCCTACTGCTAATTCGTGCGGGTCATCAGAAGATAACAACTTACCCACAACTTCTAAATACTGTCCGGAGTCGATTTCGTTGCCATTGCTTAAGCGGTCGGTAGCGCGTGTACTGGTGTTTCTAGTTTCCCAATCTTTCTTGGCTAAACCACATTGAGTGAGAACGTAGTGCTTCAATTCAGTTCCGACTTGATTACCATCCTTGTCTAATTTCGGAACAGATACCGCGTTAACTTCTTGCTCCAAAGGTAAACTTTTGAATTTCTTGTACAAGCCAGCGCGGGAAAGAACTGTCCCTAATGATTTTTGACTATATGTGGTGTTTTCCTTAATCCAGCTATTGAAGTCATCACAGTGGGGTTGCATATCCTCAAAGCTTTTTAGGTTTTTAGTTGCTTCAAATAGCTCGTTTACCTTATCAATTACAGCTTTAGACATTTTTAAATACTCCGAATCACCAGTTATATATTTATTTAACTGGTTATAATATAATCCAACTAGTTATATAACGTCAATAACTAGTTAGCTAATTTGAGAACTACTTGTTACTGCTTTTTAACGGTAAAGGACTTGCCACAATCGCGGTTAGTACACTGGTATCTTATTGCACTGGCTTTTCTTTCTTTCACTTTAGATGTGGGAATTTTACAGTGAGGGCATATAGCCGACTCCCGTAGGGATTTCCCATTTTTAGATGCCTTGCTGTGTGGCGGTTCTAGCGTCGCTGTGGGAGACGTGGGAATTATTCCCCCACTGTTCCCACTAAGCATTACTAACGATGCATCGTCGTCAAATTTATAACTACCAAAGCTTGGCAAGCTAACAAAATATGGCTTCTTACCGGGTTCTACTACAAAGCCAAAGCGGTAAGCTTCTGCATCAGTATTGTCTAACCCTAACTCATTATTTTTACTTTCACAGTAAGCTGTAAGTTTATCTGCGATTGCTTTTAGCTTATTCTGTTGTTCCGAGGTGAACTGGTTACTATTGGTTATAGCATCGTAACAGTTAGCCCCAATATGGAGATTGACGGCGCTATTCCAATCGGAACGAGACATACCAGGATACTCGCTGACGTTGGCATTTTGACCGATAAACACCACACCTAAATTCTGGTGACTGGCTTGCTTGATAATGAAGTTAACGTTATCGCCAATGGCAATCTTTTTACCTTTGGTGTGACTCATGGTTGAGTCAATTTCGTCAAAGATATGTAACTCAAAACATTGTTTTGACTCTTCCTCATTTGACCGGGAATCAATCTTTTTAGCCAAGTCGGATATACCTTTCTCGCTGTCTTTATGAGTAGTGCCAGTTACGGGAATACTCCAGTGGTTTTTGGCGGAATTGTGCTGTGGGTTGAATAATTTAACCGTTCCCGGTCGGTTCCGCAGGATAGCTACTGCTAAGTTTTCAGCGGTGGGAGATTTGCCCGACTCGCTACCGCCAGTTATCCTCACCCTTGACCACTTACTAACAATTTTCTCCCAGCTACTTGCAGGCTTCCAAAGTCTAGAATCTTCCTCAACTGTTGCTTTTTTCTTATGTTTTGTTTGGATGTAAAGCGTAACGTTACCACCACGGTTGTTGTATTCAAACTTCGGTTGATTTAAAGCACCGGACAATTCTTTTATTTTGTCGGTAGTACCATCATTTAATGTATCGCAGTCAATAAAATATTTACCATTTCTGCCAATATGGAAATATAGCTTATAGCCAGTATCATCAGTTAACCATTGTAAGGCATCCAGGCAATAATTTAGTTTGTAATAATAGTCAATTAAACTATTACCTACTCTGGCTTGTTCGGTGGTACCGGGAAAGCGGTTAGGTTTTTGTGCTTCTAACAGCTTGGATTCTAATTTAAGGATATGCTTGTTCAATTCCTCCATCTTAGAAACGGCATATTTAGCAGTATCTAAAGTATCGGTATATTCAGTTTGGTAACGTTGAATCATTTCCTGATTGCTGGCTACCCATTCAGAAGCAATAGCTTTTTTATTCCCCTCATGAAATTGGTTTAACTCGGTTATTTCCTGTTTGGCTTTTTCTGCTAGGTTGCTGATATATTCCTCATATTCCGCCAACGATACCGAATCATCGACAATTAGGGACAAGTAATTGATAACAATTGCTTGAGCTTTAACTCGTAAATCACCCGACCTATCAATGATTTTTTCTTGTAACTCCAAACCAATATCTAGCAAACTGTCAAAATCATCAATTGATTCGTATTCATCAATTTTTTGTAGGTAGTAATTGCGGAACTTATCGACTTCTACCGCTAAACTATCAATGTCTTCAGTTAGGGCAGGATATTTTCTACTCAGGGAATTAATTAAACAATCTACTTTCTTGATTTGATGCTTGTAGCAATCCCTAACAATTCGATGTTTTTCTGACGAGGTAAACTCCCCAATTGATTCTATTTTCTGGTTCAACTCCCTAACTATTTGCTGTTGCTTGATTATTTCTAAATCCTTGAGAATAATTGCTTGATTTAAACTATCTAGCTGTGCTTTTAGGTCGTTTGTACTGGTAGTCAATTTTTCAATCTTAGCTTGCTTTAAACTAATGTCTTTCTCAAACTGATTGATATATTTATTTTTTTCCGCCAACAAATTGTTATTTTTGGATTCTAATCTATCAATCTCTCTTAAGTACTTACTACCGCAATATTCGGCTATAAAACCAGCACCAACAAAGCAAGCTATCCCTAGTTTTAAATTTTCTCTTATTTGCTCTGAGGGGAGAATTAAAGCCAGAATAGACAATACCAAACTACCGCTTAGACTTACTAAGAATAAGCGGGATTTTAAACTATTTAGAGTAATCATGGTAAACTTTTATTGCTTAATCAAAATGTGTAGTAGTGGGGTTAAATCCACCCCCACTTTTATTTTTTATGCTGTTATACCTTGAATTGAATCTTGCAAATATTTTTGAGATATCTGATTAGTTTGGGCAATGATTCGCTGTATTTCCGCTTCTCGCTTTTCTTCCTGCACTTCTAATTTTTGACGCAATTGTTCGGTTTCATTGATAGCAGCTACAGTTTTAATTTGCTCTTGTTTTAATGTTTCTTCTGCCTGATTTCGCTTTTCTATTTTCTGTTCTAATTCAATATTCGCTACATCAAAATCAACGATATTTTGCTGTACTTTTACTTCTTCAGTCGCACCTTTGATGATGGACGATTGGGCTTTGTGCGACGATTGTTTAACCTTGCCGACATCGGCAATGTATTTATAGCCAGCTTGATAAAGCTGCATAGCACGGCTGGCAGAAGCGTACTGGGATAGTCCTTGATTTAGCTGTTCGTGAGAACATTCCGGTAAGCCAGAGGGATTAAGCAGGTCTGCGGGAATAAGGCTGCTTAAATTTAATTCTGGGAGGGATAAGCCCCCATAAGGGTCTGTATTGGTGGCTATTTGGGAAAGTTTACCGCTATAACCTTTCTCCCCTGCTAAGGCGTTACGGACTTGAATACCGTCGGTAACAGCTTGTTTGGTGTTAGACACAGAATAGGTAGTGGCGTTTGCGGTGGAACTGATAGCAGTAGCAGCGGTATTGATAGCAGTCTGACCTGCGGATGAAATTGTTGATTTGGCTGCGTCTTTTAATGCGGTTCCCGCACTTTCTGCCATCTTCTTAGCGCGACTGCCTGCGGTAGAGGCTTTTTCTTGCTTAACTCGTTTTGACCCGGTGAGACTTCCGGCTTCTTTTCTTCTAGGCATTTGGTAAAATCCTAAAGTTGTTTATCGTTTTGCGGCGGTGAACGCATTCTTGAGGCGAGTATTTAGGACAAGGGTACTCGCTTCATAAAAATTTACATTTATTTTCTAAAACAGAATCGGGAAGATAAGACAGCGGTTTCTTCTTGTTTGGGACAAGCAAAAGCGCGGTCGTAGTCTAGGTTTCGGTGGCAATAATACAAACGTCGTTACGGGTGCGGTAACGGAAGATTACAGCCCGAATTATTCGCAGTGGGTTAGCCAGTTTGAGTAGTTGAATCATTAGCTTTCCTTGAATAAACGCAAAGATATAGCACGGGAATAAGCGTTCCCATGCAATTAAAATTATGTGTGTCAACGTGTGTCATCACGAATATAATGACACATAAATAACGTAACGTGTTAAACCATTAATGATTCACAGGAAGTATCATGAGGTGACGAGATGAACACAGATAACACAATGAGTGGAAGAGTCAATGTAGTTTTGTCGGATGAGGTACACGAATTATTAAAAACTTTGGCAGGAAAAGAAAGACGTTCCTTAAGCCAGATGTCGGCAATTTTGATTGAGGAGTCGTTAAAATCCAGGAAATTATTACCAGAAAAGCCAGAGGAAGATAACAAAGGTGCAGCGTGAGTAGTAATCAGCCAAACGACGGTATAGAAAGGGTAGAGGGGGATTTTGATTACTTGGCTGAAGAGAGATATTACTTACCAGCCGCATCAGAAGACCGCTGTAAAAGATTGGGTAAAAAGTTTGGGAAGCGATTAGTCAAAGTCGTAGATACTAAAAAATCACCTTTACCACTAATTTGTATATTTGAGGATATAGAAGATGAGTAAAGAAAATACAACATTAATATCAGTAGGCGTACTAATTCCCATACTTACAGCGATTTATGCCAGGAATTGGCAAGATTTCCAAGAAAAAGAAGCCCAATTTGTAGAGAAATACGGTATAGAAGCTTGGGAAGAATTTTTTGCTTTTCGACTCAAGCCAGCACTGGATAAGGAATCTGACCGCTGGCTTTTGGCGCAGTGGTGTCAAACGGGAATTGTTTCGGTTAAGGACGTAGCGTGATGTACAACAATCATCATCAAGTTACTGACAGCAATAATCCTTAAAACAGTGTGTGATATGTACGCGATGTTGAGCAGGGTTATTGCGAAATTTCTTTTGATTGCAACCCCCTACCCTTCTGCATTTTGGGAAATTAAACCAAAATCCCGTTTCTTACTTTTGAAAAATTGACGAAACCGACAGCAGGCTTCGGCTTGCGATCGGTTTTTGTTTAGAGAGCATTTTCCCTTTACCTTACTTTTCACGATGTTGTTTAGTTACAAGCTGAAATTCAAAATCTATTTATGAGTTCAAAAAAAAACACTAATCTGATACAGCCACTTCCAGTTTATTTAATTAATTCTGCTGACTCGCCTTTTTCTGAGGTTTTTTCTGTTTTACAGGAACCTCCACGTAGACGTATATACACGGATGAAGGTCAAACACAAGCACTAGAACTGACACCAGCACAATCAACTGATGAATACAGGGTATTTATTCAATGGCTGATTTCATTGCACTGGGTCATAAAGTTTAAGTGGAATTCTAAATACAGAGTTCCTTATCCTCCCAAAATCCAAAATGTTTTTAAGCCTTTTGGGTGGTTGGCTTACCAATACCTAGAGCTTTGCATTCAATGTCATTCGCATTTAGATTTATTGGGGGAAAAGATTGAATGCGAAAATGCTGCGGCTTGGTTTTGCGCAATAGTACGTGAATCCCAACGCAATACCGTATTTAGAAAAGAAAATCAGTCAAAAACTGATTCATTAAAAGAGCGCAGAAAGATGGTTTATGACATTTCGTGCGGGTATAACGTAATAGACAAAAAAAATGCTCCTTACGAATTCGCTCTCGTAGAAGTTGCACTAAAACTTGAAAGTTCCGACATCTTTGAAGCGGAATACTGGAAACCTTTTATCGGAGCATACCAAGCGTGGAATACAGCTGTAGATGGAGCTGATTGGGGTGCGACCCATCAAAAAATTGATAAACTTTACGTCCAAAACGGCAAAGGAAAAGGACGGATTTTACTAGACTCCCAAAAGTTATTTTTGAAACCATTGCTGCATAAGGACTTCAGGCTTTAATAGAATCTCCCTCACAGATTCACTTCTTATGCTTTACTGTTTCTAGCGTGAGATTTTTAATTATGTACCTAAATTTCAATTACGAAATGCTTGCAGCAGAAGAAAAGCCAAAGCGGAAAAATGCACGGAAAAATAAATACAAAGCTAATCCTAAAAAATTGAAAAAATGATTGCAGCGATCAATAATTAATTCGTTGATGAAGAAAAAGAAAGCAATTCGGGCTACTTAATCCGATAATCACGCTAATCATAAATATATAAAAACGTACCCGCGTTTTAAAGATTTTTAATGATTTGCAATTGCCAGACCGTTCGACCGAACCACAAAAACATGCACTCTCAATTTACCTATTCTTAAGGTAAGTGGCAAGAATTATTTATCGAATTAAGTAGCTTGGGTTGCCTCAATCACTTGAAAAGGAGGCAAAATTCCCATGCAAAATGCCGTCCCCCCACAGAAACGGCACAATGCGAAATTCCGTATTTACAGAATACCAAGAATTAGCATCGAAAAACAAGTTTTTTCCTATATAACTAAACAACGATTAAGCGATTCGCTCGAATTACTGCAAGCTCTAGGCTATCGCGGTGATGATGCGATTCGTAGAATTCAATATTTGCAGTGGGAGGAATTATGCTGAAATTCCCCCACAGCAAGGAAAGAAATAATTTTACTCCCACATCCGCTTCTAATCCTTGCCACTTCTGCGGTGACATTAAAGGCAATTGCAGGCACGGCGACAATATTCACCTGTGCATGGGCTTGAATTCCAATCGCAAATTGGAGATCCATAATCACCACAAAATAATCGGCTTTAGCAATGATGGCTTATGGGCAATTCTGAAACTTGATGATTCTCGGCAGTGGCGTGAGGAGAATTTTATTAAACCAGCAAGAAAAGTACCCAAGCAGCAAGATGAATCAAATAATTCTCTCCCCATCGATGCCCGAGACAAATACTACAGAAGAATCATAGCCAAACTAGAATTATCGCTTAATCACACCATCCAATTAAAAGAAAAGCGCGGTCTATCTTCCCAGGAAATCGACTTCGCCTATCAAATGGGGTGGATTCGTAGCTGGAATCCAGGGCTTGAAGTAGATGTTTCTACGAAACTTGCTGGTGTTAGTCCCGGTACTCACAAATTACTAGGGGGACGTGGAATTGCAATTGCAGCCACAAACGGCAATCATAAAATTGCTGGATTCCAAATAGCCAGCGATAACCGTGATACGCTCGCTAAATATTTTTGGTTGTCGTCGGCGAACCATGGAGGGAATTCCCCACATCTTCCCAACGGAGAACTGCCAATATTTACCTGGAAACATCCCCAAGCCAGCGAGATAAATGAAGTCTGGCTTGTCGAGGGGGCTTTGAAATCGCTAATTACCGCGCTTAAATTGTGGTTCCGGAACAATCGCACCGATGTAATGGTAATTGGTGCTGCGGGGGCTAATTTTGCAGGTTCTAGGGAAACTCTTAAAGAAGCGCTTCTGGCTATTTCTTGCAACCGCATAAAACTACAGCCAGATGCAGGAGCAGTAAACAATCCCCACGTTACTGGGAATTACCGCAAAATTATCAATTCTCTTGTCAATGATGGACATAAATGTACTATTGGCTGGTGGGGGCAATCTACAAAAGATTTTCCCGATATTGATGAATTAGAATCATTTGAAGATATTACTTATTTAAGCACTAAAGAATTCAAAAATTTGTGCCTTAAATGGGGAGGAATTAAAGATAATCCAGCTAATAATATTAGCCCAATCGATTATCAGGAGAAGGTAGCTTTTGAGCAGAAAAAACTACATTCTCTTACCTATCCTGCTGACTTAATTTGCAATTCATTCAATAAGTATTTACCCGACTTAGTAGGTAAAATACCCACATCTGGGATAATAGCTTTAAAGTCACCTAAAGGTAGTGGTAAATCAACTCAAATTAAGAAGATTAAAAATCATTGCTGTGGCTACACGGAAGAGAAAGAAGTAAAGCCAGAGGTAGAACCCGAACAGCTTTCATTATTAGATAAAAACCAGAAACAAAAAACAGTAACCAAGCCAGAAATAAAAACAATAAGGCATAAGGGCTTGGGAATGAATTTGCTTAGCATCAATGCTCGTATTGCGCTTGGTAGAGCGCAAGCAGTGCAATGGGTTTTTACTTGGATTGAAGATGCTGACGTTGATTCTAAAGATGAATTTGGCACTAAAGTAAGTACCGCTTCTGCAATAAAAAATATCAGCGAAATTGGCTGCTGTTGGGATTCTCTAGGTAAGTTTTTTGAGCGCGACTGGAGTAACACGCTAGTAGTAATTGATGAAATTGAATTAGGATTAAATCACCTTTCTACTAGTAGTACTTGCAAAGATAGGCGTAGCTCTATATTAAAAACATTGGAGGTTAAATTAAAGGAATGCTTGGACAATGGAGGATTAGTATTAGTAGCAGATGCCGATTTTACCGATGTTTCTTACGATTACTTAAAAGCTATTACCGGGTATACTCCCTACATCGTACAGCATAACTATTTAGGCGACCCTTGGGAGATTGATTTTTACACGGGAAAGCGCGATTTATTCCTTACGACCATAGAAGACTGGGTAAGCGATGAAGATTGCGAACCAATTGCTATAGCCTTAGATAATCAAGCAGAATGTGAAGCATTAGCCAATTATCTAATCAAGAAATATCCCTATCTTAAAAATAAGATTGGGGGCTTAATTCGGATTGATTCTAAAATCACACAAACGGATTTTGGAAAGGATTTTGTAAAACATACCGTAAAGAGGATTGAGAAATATAAGCCGAAAGTATTAATGTACACGCCATCATTAGGAGTTGGCTGTGATATTTATATTTCTTACTTTAAGCACGTATTCGGTCTATTTTACGGCAATTTGGAACCATCCCAAGCACGTCAAATGTTAGCACGGGTACGGGAATCTGTACCGCGTTCCGTGTGGTGTAAAGCCAGAGCTAATAGCTCTCAAGATACCCCTACTTCCTATCTTCCTTCTGAGATTAAAAAGCGGTTATTCAGCAATCAAAAGTCAACTACTGAATTTATAGAATTAGCTTTAGAACTTGCTAGAGAACGGGCTAAAGCTGAAACAGGTGATAGCAATCCAGATGATAAAGAGTTATTGCCTTTCTTACAGGAGCAATTGCAATTCATGATGGGGGATGGGGGATGGGATAACCCCCACGTTGACCTTTATTGCAAGCAGATAGCTAGAAGAAACTATTCCTTAAATCAGTTAGCAGTACAGCTACGACAAGAATTAATTGATGAAGGTCATTTAATTACTGATGTGGCGATTGATGAAGCTACGGTTACGGGCGACTCGGTACGGTTTGAAAAAGACGAAATCAAGCACCAAAAAGCTGAAGCAACCGCAAAAGCAGAAGATATTGAAGTTGACGAGGCTATGAGAATAAAAAATAAGCCAGCACGGACGGAGGAAGAAAACCACAAAGCTACTAAATCATTACTGAAACGAGAATTACCCGGTGTGGAGCTAACTAAGGACTTTCTTTACAAGTCTATATATAAGGATGATAGGCGATGGCTTAATCAGATAAAACTATTTTGGATGGCGACTAACCCAGATATTACTAAGCAACTGGATTCAATTGAATGGCGTAAAAAGTTAAAACAGTTTTCTAGTGGGGTCGCCTACATCCCAGACGTGAAAACTTACTCCCATAAAATAGAAGTTATCCAAAAACTCGGACTACTAGACTTCATCAACCCACTTGAAGAGTTTACAGAGGATTCCCCAAAAGTCCAAAAATTCGTCAAAGATTGTCACCGCCACAGGAAAAAACTTAAGTCAGCATTCGGGATTCACCTTACCAAAGATTATCCCCCAATAAAATTGCTCAATCGCTTACTTGAGAGAATTGGCTTAAAAATGAAATTTTCTCGACGCGAACGGCAAAGTGAAGCTAAACTACGGTACTACAAATTAAACCAAGACGAACTTTACGATACTTCCAGATTAGCTGTAATTGAGTCACTAAATCAAAAGTTCAAAAGCGAGTCAGCAAAATGCACTCAAAACCAGCCGCAGCAAGTCCCGCAGCCGTCCCACAAGTTGGATAATTGTTTATATAAAAACCAAACTTCTGGGACAGTAAATAAGCCAGTATCCGAGGTAATACAAGATGTAGCATCTACATCTAAATCTACCGTTGAAATCAACGCAGAAGTTCTTAGGGGGATAGGCGATTGGGGGGAAGTTAGTTTAAGCCAGCAAGAAATAAATGAAGCTTGGTCATTACTCAGTCAATGCGAGCAAGTGCGATTGCGGGAATTATTTGAGGAGTACCAACAGCGAAATTACCAGCCGGAGAATTACAGCCAGCTAGAGATTGCGATTTCCTCTCAATCATCAGTTAAAGAAGTTGGTTTTGGCAGCCAGCACTTCCGTCAATATCAGATACTTCGGATTTTAGAAAATGGCGTTGCTTGGGTGCGGAAGATGTGGGGTGATAAGGGAGAGTGCGAGATACTAATTACTCAGTTAGCAATTTAAGCAACGCTAGGCAGTTTGATTTTGTTCTAGCTGCTTAAGTTGCTTAATTAACTCCCGATAACTTTTACCTGCCTCGTTCGCTTTTTTCATCAAAGCTCGACCTTGTTCAAAGTTGCTAGAAGCAAATTCTGCCATCGCCTCTTTACTAAATTGGGATGCTTGAGCCGAATAGGTGCGAATTTGAATTTCTAAATTATTTTTATTATTCATGTTCTTCTATGACGGTTATCAAATTTTCTGCAAACTGAAAAACATTATCTGCTTGACTCTCAAGCAAGCTAGCATCATCATATTTTTCTAATTCAATGGCAGCGTCCGCTTCTGTATATAGATTTGTGCTGATTTGTTGCAGTGCCACATATGCAGCCATTAGGGCATCACTAGTTTGTTTTTCGATTTTATCTCTCCTAACAGCAAAACGCTTTCGTTTTCAATATCTCAGGAATCAAGCAATTACGTCTACATTTGATTTTTTAGATAGATACACCACCAATCAATACAAATAAACCAATGCTACAACCACTAAATTACCAACAACAAAAATCGATCGCAGAACTTCTCGAAGATTCCGAAAGATGTATTAATTTAATGAGACAGCAAGCCATTCTGATGAAAGCTGTACTCGCTTTAAAAATTCAAAATCAAACAATAATTTTGGGACTGCGACATTACCCAATAATGCTCAAAAGCTCTTTATACCAATATCTAAGCGATATCTCGCTAGAATCGAACGAGAAAATAACGTCACTAATGACAAAATATGCCTCGGAATCCGTCACCACTGAAAAAAGAAGCACAACAGCTACATCGCCAGGGATTTGGTTCTAATGAGATAGCCGAAAAGCTAGAAGTATCCCGGCGGACAGTTCAGCGATGGATTGCTGAAGTAGCAGATAGCCAGCGAAAAGCTAACAACAATCCGTCCGTTTTAGGCAATACCCCGGATATCCCATTAGGAGTGCGAGAAATTACCTTTGCTGATATCAAAGATTCTCGTTTAAAGAAAATTATGCAGGACGTTAAATTTTTTGATTCTCCTGAATCAGTAGAATTCAATCTGGGGCTATTGTTGTGGGAATCGCTTGCATATAATCGCACAATTGTCTGTCAAACCTTTGAGCTACTTTCCGAAGAATTATCCAAAGGCGAAGATTTGATGTCCCTCAATCGAGTAAAAACATTTTCAGGGGTTATGACTAAACACAATGATTCAATTGAGAAGACATCGAGGACTTTTGATATAAATTGGTGTATTCAATATCTACACAGCCGAGGATATGCTGTTATTCCAGAAGCAAATTTAAAAGAGCTATTAGATGGCAAAGAAATTGATACACATCATACAATTAGTTTTGAATCATAGTCATGCAAATAACACTTAAATAATGCCATTTATTTATGCCAAAATAGTAAAAAATGGCATTATAAAAATGGCACACAGTAAAGAAGTACGAAACGAGGCAATTAGGCTTTACGAGGAAAATTGGCACGTTACCGATATTTCCTCAAGATTAAATGTTCCGTTGCGGACTGTTCAAAGATGGTTATCTAGTGCCAACAAAGATAAATTGCCAGAGCCAAGTAAAGAAAGCTTACAAATTAGCTTTAATCCGCAAAATTCAATATTTAACGATTTAGATAATATAGATGAATCAAAAGCCAATTGGCAGACAATTGCGGAAATAGCGTCTAGCGAACAATCAAGTATTTCTCGTGACATTAGAAACCGTGCCTACGAAGCTTTCAAAAAAGCTCTTAATGATGAAAACTGGCGAGCTGTACAAGTATTGTCAAATGTCATAAACAAGTCGCTTGCTGATGAATATCGCAGTCGGTCACTCCACTACCTAGACGTAAATCGTGCTGTTGAGCTTCTCATAAAACATCGAGTTGAGCTAGATTCATATGAACAAAATATAAACAGTAGATGACGGCTATATTAGTCCTAAAATCGCCTACAATCACTTGCGTAGATGTTGAGATGTTTCTTGTGAGAGTTGGGAGCGCGATCGCCAGCAACCTTTTTTTTCTCGGCATGGACAAACCGGACGGAATATT